>Ga0265296_1000374_pt1 | contig 72878 bp, 67 predicted proteins | sample MunlanPumphouse1_FD_189073 | JGI IMG/M metagenome (GOLD analysis project Ga0265296, IMG submission 189073) | Groundwater microbial communities from a municipal landfill in Southern Ontario, Canada - Pumphouse #1 | ecosystem: Environmental > Aquatic > Deep subsurface > Groundwater | place...
ATCAACCCGACCGTGTTCCCGCCGGGCTCCACCCACTCCACCTTCAACTCCAATCCGCTGGGTACGCGCCTGGGCCTGGAAGTGCTGAAGCTGGGCAAGGAGATGGACTACGAGCGTACCGTGCCGGAAAAGGGCGCCTACTTCCTCGACGGCCTGCGTGGCCTGCAGAAGCGCCATCCGGAAATCGGCGATGTCGATGGCCTCGGCTTGGCCCTGCGTGCGGAAATCTGCGCCGCCGATGGCTTCACCCCGAACCGTGAGCTGCTGGACCGCATGGTCGACATCGGCCTGGCCGGCGACCTGCTGCACGACGGCAAGCGCATGGGCCTCGTGCTCGATGTCGGTGGCTGGTACAAGAACGTGATCACCTTCGCGCCCTCGTTGAACATCACCTACGAAGAGATCGATCTGGCGATCACCCTGCTGGACCAGCTGCTGACCAAGGCCAAGGGCTGAGCTGCAATGCGCTGCCGGTTCCCGTGCCCCGCATGGACATGATCCCGCGTGTTTCCAGCACCGCGCTGGAACCGGCCGCGCTGCTGGAGGGCTTCCTGGCCCACCCGCCCCTGGGGTTCGATGCCAGCCGCCTGCCCAGCGGCCTGCCCAGCTTCCGTGCGCCGCTGGATCTGACCACGACCCTGGACGATGCACTGCGCTCGCGCCTGTTGGGGCTGCCGCTGTCGCGCCTGTGGCGGCCGTGGCTGACCTGGCAGACGCGGTTCATCGGCGCCACCAGCACCGAGTACACACCGCTGCCGGCACATATGTCGGCGGCTGCACTGGCCGACGACGTGCTGCGCCACGGCGTCGGTGACAGTCGACTGCTGGTGGTCAAGGATCTGGCAATCGATTCGCCCTTGCTGGACGATGCGGCCAACGCACACAGCCAGGCCTTCCTGCATGCGCTGCTGGAACGCGGCTTCATCCAGCTGGAAGGCATGCCACTGGCATGGGTGGCGATCGATTTCGATGACATCGACGCCTACCTGGCGCGCCTGTCCACTGCGCGGCGCAAGAACATCCGGCGCAAACTGCGCTCGCGTGCCCACTTGCAGATCGACTGTATCGCTACCGGCGACCCCGCCCTTGCCGAGCCACGGCTGCAGGCCGAACTGCACGCGCTGTACCTGCAGGTATATGCACAGAGCGCGGTGCATTTTGACCAGCTCGACCTGCCCTTCTTCCAGCACCTGCTGGCAGACACGCACGGCCAGGGGCGCTTGTTCCTTTACCGCCACAACGGCGAGCTGATCGGCTGGAACCTGTGCTACGTGCACGCCGGCAAGCTGGTGGACAAGTACATCGGTCTGTCCTATCCGCAGTCGCGCGATCACAACCTGTATTCGGTCAGCTGGATGCACAACCTGGAATACGCGTTGCAGCACGGCCTCAGCCACTACGTCGCGGGCTGGACCGATTCACGCATCAAGGCCGAACTGGGAGCCAGTTTCACCTCCACCGTGCATGCGGTGCACGCGCGTTCGCCGCTGCTGCGCGCCGCCCTGCGCAGGCTGGCCCCGCACCTGCAGGCTGAGCCGGATGGAGGGGGCTGACCGATGCAGCTGCGCCCCCCGCTGATCCTCGACCTCGATGGTGGCGTACTGCCATTGTCGCAAGCACGCACGCTCGCGCTGCAGCACTGGCATGACCCGCTGCGTTTTGCCTGCCGCAACGCCACGCTGTCGCGCTTCGCCAATGACGTTCTGTTGCCGCTGCCGGCACAACTCGGCACGGTCATGCTCGGCAGCGGCGACTTCCACCATCTCAGCCTGCCACTGCTGCAGCGCCTGCACACGCGCGCCCCGTTCCAGCTGGTGGTGCTGGACAACCATCCGGACAACATGCGCTTTCCCTTCGGCATGCACTGCGGTTCCTGGGTGAATGCCGCTGCCGCGTTGCCGCAGGTATCGCATGTGCACGTGCTGGGCATCACCTCCACCGATATCGGCGTGGGCCACGCGTGGGAGAACCACTGGCGGCCCTTGCTGGGACGGCGGCTGACCTACTGGTGCATGGATGTGGATGTGGGCTGGGCCAGCCGCATGGGCATGGCAGGCGCCTTCCGCCGCTTCGAACATCCCGAGGCACTTGTTGCAGCGTTCGCCGCCGAACAGGCGCAGGCGCCGCGGGCCACCTATCTGTCGATCGACAAGGACGTGTTCGCCGAAGAGGTAGCACGCAGCAACTGGGACCAGGGCCGCTTCCAGCTTGAACATGCGCTGATGGTGATCGAGGCCCTGCGCACCGGTGGACTGGTGGGCAGCGATATCACCGGCGAGGTGTCACTGCCCAACTACCAGAGCCGTTTCAAGCGCTGGTTGTCGTCGCTGGATGGGCAACCCGACATCAGCGCCGATGATCTGCCGACATGGCAGCAGCAGCACCAGCAGGTGAACCGCGAACTGCTGGCGGCGATGGCCGCAGTGCCGACTGCCTGCTGAGCGCTTTTTTTGTAGAGCCGAGCCATGCTCGGCTGCTGTTCGCGGTCCCCTGAGTCGAGCATGGCTCGACTCTACAAATGGCGATAGCCGAGCATGGCTCGGCACTACACTGGACTCCCGCCCCGGAGCCGCCGTCATGCCCCAGACCGTCATCCCGCAGCTGCGCATGCGCCATGCCGATACCAGCCTGCCGTTCTACGTACAGGGCCTGGGCTTCATCATCGACTGGGAGCACCGCTTCGAATCCGGCTTCCCGCTGTTCGCCCAGCTCACCCGCGAGGGCCAGACGATCTTCCTGACCGAACACACCGGTGACTGCGAAGTGGGCGGCGCGGTGTATTTCATCGTCGCCGACGTCGATGCCCTGCATCGTACTTTCGGCGCTGCGGGGGTACCCATCGAGCAGCCGCCACACGATACGGATTGGGGAAGCCGCGAAATGCTGATTGTCGATCCGGACGGCAACCGCCTGCGCTTCGCCACGGATGCTGGCTGAATGCCACGGGCTTGAGGGGTGATATACGTTTCGTATACGCTTCGTATATTCCCTGTCGAGAGCTCCCATGGGCATCGTCAACATCGATGACACCCTGCACGACCAGCTGCGCCGTGCCTGCACCGTCTCCAACCGCTCGATCAATGCCCAGGCCACGTTCTGGATCCGGGTCGGCATGCTGTGCGAGATGAACCCGACCCTGAGCTTCCAGGACGTTGTGGCCAGCGAACTGCGCGCCGCCGGCGTGCAGCCGCAGCTGCTTGCGCCCGGGCGGGCCTGAGCCGATGGCCATGATCAAGCGCCCCGACGAGATCGACCGCCTGGCCGAGTCCGGACGACTGCTGGCGCAGGTCTTCGCGATGCTTGACGCGCTGCCGCTGCAGGGCCGCAGCACGCTGGAGATCAACGACATCGTCGAACGCATGATCGTCAACGACCTGCAGGCACGGCCGGCCAGCAAAGGGCAGTACGGTTTCCCGTACGTGCTCAATGCCTCGATCGACAACGTCATCTGCCACGGCATGCCGTCGGCCGACGATGTGCTGCGCAATGGCCAGATCGTCAACCTCGACATCACGCTGGAGAAGCACGGCTACATCGCCGATTCCAGCACCACGTATCTGGTGGGTGAAGTCGACTACGCCGCGCGCAAGCTGGTGCAGGTGACCTATCAGGCCATGTGGAAGGGCATCGCCGCTGTGCGGCCAGGCGCGCGCCTGGGCGACATCGGCCACGCCATCGCCCGCCATGCCCGCAGCCACGGCTACAGCGTGGTCAAGGAATACTGCGGCCACGGTATCGGCCAGGAAATGCACGAGGAGCCACAGATCCTGCACTACGGCCATGCCGGCACCGGCATGGAACTGCAGGAAGGCATGGTGTTCACCATCGAGCCGATGCTCAACCAGGGCAAGCCTGCGATCCGCCAGCAGCCCGACGAATGGCCGGTGTACACCCGCGACGGCAAGCTGTCGGCGCAGTTCGAGCACACCGTAGCCGTGACCCGTACCGGTGTGCGCGTGCTGACCCTGCGCCCCGATGAAACACCGTTGTGCGCAGTGGACGCGGCCTAGAGCGGACGCAGCAGCAACAGCAGCGCAAGGCACAGCATGAAGGCCGACACGCCTGCATCCAGCACCCGCCACGCTGCCGCGTTGCGGAACACCGGCTGCAGCAACCGGGCGCCGAATCCCAGCCCGCAGAACCAGAGCACGCTGGCCACGCAGGCGCCCGCCGCGAACGCCCAGCGCAGCTCACCCGGATAGCGCGTGGACAGGCTGCCCAGCAACACCATCGTATCCAGGTAGACGTGCGGGTTGAGCAGGGTGAAGGCCAGGCAGGCCAGCAGCACCTGCCGCCGGCTGCCACCACTGGCATCGGCCGCGGCCAGCGCGCTGCCACCTCGCCATGCGCGCAGCCCGGCCTGCAGGCCATAGCACAGCAGGAAGGCGGCCCCGCCGAAGCGCAGCACCTGCAACAGCAGCGGCCATTGCAGCACCAGTGCTCCCATGCCGCCCACGCCAGCCAGGATCAGCGCGATGTCCGCGCCCATGCAGGCCAGCACCACCATGCCCACGTAGCGACGCTGCAGCCCCTGCCGCAGCACGAAGGCGTTCTGCGCACCGATGGCGATGATCAGGCCAGCACCCGCAAACAGGCCGGCCAAGGCCGCAGCAATCCACATCCGACGCTCTCCACCGTGAAAGGAGGCGCAGGGTGCGACCAACGGACCCGTTAAGGCCAGCTGATTTTTCTTTATCCTGTGCAGAAAAACTGAAGAGGCATCGCGTGGACCTGGTACATCCGCAGTTGAGCGCCTTCACCGCGGTGCTCGAAGAAGGCAGCTTCGAGGCCGCCGCACGCCGCCTGTCGATCAGCCCGTCGGCGTTGTCGCAACGGATCAAGGCGCTTGAGGACCGGCTGGGCCAGGTGCTGGTGGTGCGGCAGGCGCCGTGCCGGCCTACCGCTGCCGGTGAAGTGCTGCTGCGGCGGGTGCGGCCGATGCAGACGCTGCAGGCCGAAGCGCTGGCCGAACTGCTGCCGGAACGCGGCAGCGATGCCACCCGCACGCCGATCCCGCTGGCGGTCAACGACGATTCGCTGGATACCTGGTTCGTCGCCGCCATCGCAGAGCTGCACCAGCGCCACGGCTACCTGTTCGACCTGCGCATGGACGACCAGGACCACACCCTGGAACTGCTGCGCAACGGCAGCGTGCTGGGCGCGGTCACCGCCGAACGCAACCCCCTGAAGGGCTGCAACGTGCATCCGCTGGGCGCGATGCGTTACCACGCCATCGCCTCACCGGTCTTTGCGCGGCGCCACTTCAGCAAGGGCATGCAGGCCGACGCGTTGGCGTCGGCGCCGATGATCGTGTTCAACCGCAAGGATGAACTGCAATGGCGCTTCCTGCGCAGGCTGACCCGTGCACGCCTGCAACCGCCCGTCCACTACCTGCCCTCCTCCACCGGCTTCGTCGATGCTGCCGCGCGTGGACTCGGCTGGTGCCTTGCTCCGGAGGCCCTGGTTACGCCAGCGGTACAGGCCGGGCAGGTGGTGGTGCTGGAACCTCGTCGCTGGCTCGACGTACCCTTGTTCTGGCAGCATGCCGCCGTGCGTTCGAGCACGCTGCAGCACATCACCCAGGCGCTGCGCACCGCCGCTGGCAACACCTTACGTTGAAAAGAGCATGATCCAGACCACCGCAGACCCCGGCTTCACGCGCGGACCACTACCGTTTGCCCACTTCTTCACTACAGGAACGGCATGCGCCTGAGCTGCCCACGGACAAGGATGCACCGCGCGCTCGGCGCTGCCGGCCTGGCCTTGCTGGCAAGCCTGCCGCTGGCCGCAGCGGCACAGACCAGCGCGCCTCCCGCGCTGGAATGGGAACAGGCGCGGCAGCGGCTGGAACAGGTCTCCGACGCACTGGCCGCTGCTGATGCCGGCGTGCGCAACAAGGAAGAACTGCAGGAAGCCACCCGCCTGCTGCGCCTGCCGGAGATCACCGGCGAAGTGCGCCGGCTGCAGTTCCAGAAGACCCTGACCCTGCCGCTGGGCTCACTGGCACCGGTGGCCGAGGCCTATGGCATCGACTCGCCGCTGTCGTTCACCGAACGCGACTGGCGCACGCGGCCGGTGGTCACCGCCGTGCTGCCGCTGTACACCGGCGGCCTGATTCCCGCCGCGCAGCGTGCTGCCGGCGCGGCCAGCGAACAGGCCAGCGCCGAGCGCGAAGCGCAGCGACAGTCACTGACCGTGCAGCTGGCCCAGGCCTACTTTGGCCAGCGCCTGGCCGAGCAGGCTGTAGTCGTGCGTCGCGATGTGCGCGATGGCCTCAATCGCCACCTGTCCGATGCCGAAAAGCTCGAACGCGAAGGCTTCGCCACCCGAGCGCAGCGCCTGCAGGCTACCGTCGCCCGCGACAAGGCCGAGCGTGAGTACCAGAAGACCCTCAATGATCTGGCCACGCTGAAGGCTGCGCTGGCCACCCTGCTGCGCAGCGGCGGCGATGTGCAGCCATTGTCTCCGCTGTTCGTGCAGCGAACCGCGCTGGAACCGGTCACCAGCTTCGAGCGCACCGCGCAGGCACGGCAGCCGCAGATCGCGCGCCTGCGGGCGATCGTCGCGCAGGCCGAACAGGGCGTGCGCGTGCAGCAGGCCAAGCTCAAGCCAACGGTATTCCTGTTCGGCCAGTACGACTTCCGGCGCCGCGACGAAATGCTGACCGATCCGGACTGGGCGTTCGGCATCGGCCTGAAGTACACCTTCCTGTCGCCGAACTCGCGACCGGCACAGATCAGCGCCGCACGCGCGCAGCAGGAGCAGGCCGAGGCAGGCCTGCGCGAGGCCGAGAACCAGGTGGCACTGGGTGTGCGCAAGGCCTGGAACGAGCTGGAAACCGCGCGCCAGCAGTTCGTGCTGCTGGACAGCAGCATCGCCCAGGCCGACGAGAACCTGCGCCTGCAGGAGCTGGCCTTCCGCGAAGGCCAGGCCACCTCACTGGACGTGATCGATGCGCGGCTCGGCCTCGGCGGCGCCCGCGTCGAACGTGCGCAGGCGGCCTACCAATACGATATCGCCTTGGCGCAGTTGCTTGAGGTGAGTGGACAGATGGACCGCTTCGAAGATTATCGGCGGCGTGCAGACGAGGTGATCGATCATGAGTGATGTGTTGCACGACGAAGCAACGACGCCCCCGGGCAAGCGCCGGCTGGGGCCGATTCTGCTGGTGGTGCTGCTGGTGGCGGTGGTGCTGGGCCTGTGGCTGGCCTGGCGCAGCCCCGCCGACCAGATCCAGGGCATGGCCGACGCCGACACCCTCAACGTGTCAGCCAAGATCACTGCGCGCGTGGCCGAACTGAAAGTGCGCGAGGGCGATCGCGTGCAGGCTGGGCAGGTGCTGTTCCTGCTCGACAGCCCCGAAGTCGCAGCCAAGGAACAGCAGGCGCACGGCGCGCTGGCTGCGGCGCAGGCGGTGGCCGACAAGGCCAACGACGGCGCACGCAGCGAAGACATCCGCGCGGCCGAAGCCAACTGGAAGCGCGCCGAAGCCGGTGCCACCCTCGCCGAAGCCACCTACCGGCGCGTGCAGAACCTGTTCAACGAAGGGGTGATGACCCGGCAGAAGCGCGACGAAGCCGCTGCCCAGGCCACCAGCTCACGCGAACTGGCCCGTGCCGCCCGCGCCCAGTACGACATGGCGTTGGCCGGTGCGCGCGAGCAGGACAAGCGTGCCGCACAGGGCCAGGTGCAGCAGGCGCAGGGCGCGGTGGCGGAAGTCAACGCCGCGCGCGTTGAAGTGGAAGGTCGCGCACCGGTGGCCGGTGAAATCAACAAGCGCATGGCCGACCCGGGCGAACTGGTACCGGCTGGCTACCCGGTGTTCACCCTGGTCGATATCGACCGCATGTGGGTGTCGATGAACCTGCGCGAATCGCAGATGCAGGGCCTGAAGGTCGGCAGCAAGCTGCGTGGCAGCGTGCCGGCGCTCGGCAAGGACGACGAGTTCGAGGTCTATTTCATCAATCCCGCGGGCGACTACGCTACCTGGCGTACGACCCGTCAGTCATCGGGCTATGACGTGCGCAGCTTCGAAGTGCGGGTGCGCCCGGTACGCCGCATCGAGGGCTTCCGCCCCGGCATGAGCGTGCTGTTCGCATGGCCGCAGCACTGAATACCGACCGCGGCGGCTTCGGCGGCTCATGGCAGCGCGAACTGCGCCGGTTGCGCAGCAGCCGTGCAGACCTGGCGCTGGTCACCGTGCTGCCACTGTTGATGCTGGTGGTGATGGCCTGGATGTTCTCCGCATCGGTGATGCGCGATGTGCCGATTGCCGTGGTCGACCTGGACCACAGCAGCGACAGCCGCCTGCTGCTGCGCATGCTGGATGCCAGCCCCGGTGTGCGCATCGCCAGCCAACCGGCAGGCATGGAGGAGGCACGTGGGCAGCTGCGCCGGCTGGAAGTGTTCGCGGTGGTGCTGGTGCCGCGCGATGTGACCCGCCAGGCGTTGCGCGGCCGGCAGGGCACGGTGTTTTCCTATTACAACGCCACCTACATGACCACCGGCCAGTCCGCCGCGCGTGATATCGGCGATGCGGTATCGGCATGGAACGCGCGCCTGCTGCGCGAACGCATCGGCCTGCAGGTCGGGCCGGGCAAGCTGCGCGCCGCGCCCATCGCGGTGCAGTCGGACATCCTGTTCAATCCGGCGCGCAGCTACGAGCTCTTCCTGCTGCCGCTGATCTTCCCGGCGGTACTGTCGCTGGTACTCGCGCTGGCGGTGGCCGGCAGCCTCGGCCGTGAGATCCGCGACGGCACCCTGCCCGCCTGGCTGGGCCACGCGCCGTGGTCGGCCATTGCCGGCAAGGTGCTGCCCTACGTGCTGCTGTTCTCGTTGTACGGCGCGCTGGGCGCGGCCTACCTGGCCTGGCTGCGCGGCGACGGCATCGCCGGCAGCGTGGTTCTGCTGCTGCTCGCACAGCCGCTGTTCTACCTGGCCACCGCGGCCTATGCCCTGTTCTTCGTCGGCGTCACCCGCGACATGGGCACCGCCCTGTCCGCAGTGGGTCTGAGCATCGGCACCGCACTGGCCTTTTCCAGCGCCACGTTCCCGGTGATCGACGCACCGTTGTTCACCCGCGTCTGGCACCTGCTGCTGCCGCTCAGCGCCTACATCAAGTTGCAGACCCAGCAGCAGTTCATCGGCTCGCCGTTGGTGGTGTCGCTGTGGCCGCTGGCCACGCTGCTGCTGATGATCCTGGTCGCCGGCGGCATCGGCGGTTGGCGCCTGCTGGCGTTCGCGCGCACGCCGCAGGCCGCGCAACCCGCCGGGGCTGGCGCATGAGCAGGATCTGGCACAGCCTGCGGCAGACCCTGCTTGCCGTGCTCTGCGACCGCTATGCGATCGTGGTGATGGTCGGCGCGGTGATCCTGTACTCGTTCTTCTACCCCGCCGCCTATCGCCACCAGGTAGCCGGCAACCTGCCCGTGCTGGTGGTCGATGAAGACCACAGCGCGACCAGCCGCGAACTGCTGCGCAAGCTCGATTCGCTGCGCGTGGCCCATGTGGTCGGGCAACCGGCCGATCTGCAGGATGCGCGTGCACAGCTGGAAGCCGGCCATGCCGAAGGCATCGTGCTGATCCCGGCCAACCTGGAGCGCGACATCCTGCGTGGCCATCCGGCCAAGCTGGTACTGCTCGGCAACGGCGCCTATCTCGGCCGCGCCAGCTGGGTGCTGGGCAGCGTGGCGGATGCACTGGGCGCGTTCGGCCGCGACGCGGCAATCACCCAGGCCGCGTTCATGGGCGCGCCACAGGCACCACCGGTCACCCTCGTGCAGCGGCCGTTGTTCAACACGCAGGAGGGCTATGGCAGCGCGATCGTGCCTGGCGTGGCCGAACTGATCGTGCATCAGACACTGCTGATGGGTATCGGCGTGCTGCTCGGCGGTCGCCGGTTGGTGCTGGGCCGGCGCCTGCGCTTCGACCTGCCCACCCTGACCGGCATGGCCCTCGGCTTCGGCCTGATCGGGCTGTTCGGGCTGTTCTGGTACGCCGGCTTCACCGCCTGGGTTCAGGACTATCCGCGTGGCGGCAATCCGCTCGGGCAACTACTGGGTGGTACGCTGTTCATCGCTGCCACGGTAGCGTTCGGCCTGTTCGTCGGCAGCTTCTTCCGCACCCGCGAACGCGCCTTCCAGTACATCATCGCCACCTCCATCCCGCTGTTCTTCCTGGCCAGCCTGTCCTGGCCGGCGGTGATGACGCCCCGCCCACTGGTGTGGTTGGCGCAACTGCTGCCGACCACCTCCGGCATCAACCTGATGGTGCGCCTGAACCAGATGGACGCCAGCCTGGCCGAGGTCAGCCACGAACTGATCACCCTGGCCGTGCTGCTGGTGCTGTACAGCGCCCTCGCCCTCTGGCGCCTGCACAGCAAAAAAGGGACGGAGGGGAAGAGAGCGACGTAATCCCCTCCGTCCCCTTTTACGGCTCTGGTGCGTACCAGAACGGGATGTTGTATTCGCGGCGGCGGCTGGGACCACGTTCGCCGCCGTCGGCGTTCCAGACCAGTCGCAGGTCATGCCGGCCCGGCTTCAGATCCGCCATCGGCAAGTAGCCCACCAGTCCGCGCATGTCCAGGTCGCGACGCTCCATCGGCACGAAATCATGCAGGTCGACCTTGCCGCCATCGAGCTGCACCGTCCACAGCAGCGCCATGCAGTTCACCGCTGCCGTCGCCGCCTGTGCACCCTGCGCTTCGTTACGGGCACCGCCCGCACAGCGCTGCCGTGCCACCGGATTGTCACGCTGCGGACGGTGCGGAATGAACAGCCGCAACCGCGATGCACTGATGGTATCGGCCGGAATCATCGGATAGGGCAGCAGCTGGTCATGCGCAGAGCGCAGCGATTCGTAGTGCGCGCCCAGCATGCCGTGGTCCACGGCTTCTTCGGTCAGCACGCTGTAGCGGTTGAACAGCGAGAACTTCATCGAGCCGTACACCTGCAGGGCGGCGAGCACCATCGCCAGCATCACCGCCGACAGGTAGATCACGGTGAACGAGCGACCGCGCAGGTTGCTCTGCAGGGTCCACTGCATGGTCTGCAGCAGGCGCAGCATCGGCACCCGCTGCAGGCCAGCCAGCACCGACTGCAGCCGCTTCTCCTGCCGTGCGGTGTCCAGCCCCCGCGCTTGGCGCCGGGCGATCGACTTCTCCAGCAGCATCGGCACCATCGCCAGACCGAGCAGGCCAACCATCAGCACCGCGACAATTCCCAGCGTGATGCGATCAACGTCGCCGAAGGCGGCACCGATGGCCATCGCCACACCGAGCGAGACAATCGCCACCACCAGGGTACCGGCCAAGGTCTGCACGCACAGCAGCGTGGTCGAGAACAGCATGGTGGCAAGCCGGTCCGCGCGTTCGATGGTGCCGTCGAGCCCACCGTCGCGTTGCTGCAGGAACGCGCGTGAGAACGGCCCCAGCATCGTCAGCCGATCCCAGTCGATGCCGTTGGGGAAGTGCGATTTCAGACCGATCAGGCCGATCCAGTAGCCGCGCACCGCCAGGTGGATGATCAAGGCCACCGCCAGCACGTAGCACATGCCGACGCCGATGCTGAAGGCGAACCACAGCGCCTGGAAGTAGACCCCTTCGGTATGCAGGCTGCTGCGCGCCCACGCATCGAACAGGTAGCCCGGCACGGCCAGCAGTGCGAAGGCGAGCAGGCCGGAAATGAACAGCTCCAGCTCGTCGGTGCGGTCGCGCACGCGGGAGTAGCTGCCTGTCGTGCGAGGCACTGCATCGGCAACATCGGACGGGTCCCGTCGGTCCACAGCACTCGACTCGTTCACTTGCGATTCATCCCTGGAGGTCGGCGCAGTATAGGCATGCGCCCTGCTCCGCGGAACGGGACCGGAAACGAAGAACGCCGGCACAGGGCCGGCGTTCGGGTACAGCGGTGTGGAAGGGGTTATCGCATGGGGGATCAGCGGTAGACGCGCTCACAACGACGCTCGACCACGCGATCACCAGTCTTCTGCTGATGGTTGCCTTGGATCTGCCGGCCGGCTGCGCCGCCCGCCACGGCACCGGCAACCGTTGCCAGCTTCTTGCCGTTGCCGCCGCCTACCTGGTTGCCCAGCAAACCACCAACCACGGCGCCGGTGGCGGTACCGGTGATGCGATTGGGATCGCGGGTATTGCGCTGCACTTCCACGTTCTTGCAGACCACGCGGCTGCCATCGTTGAACTTGCGGCCTTCATCACGCGGGCCGTAATTCTGTGCGCCAGCAACGGACGAGGCTGCCAGCAAGGTGCCCAGCACCATCAATCGGGTCGAGGTCTTCATGGCCATCTCCTGTGCTCCGGTATGGCGCAAGTGTCTGCCTGCGGGTGGCAACTGCAGGTGAAATCCAGGTGTCCGGAGGCTGAGCGGCCATCATTGGTTCAGGAAACAAAAATGCGCCCATCGCGACCAGCATCGCGATGGGCGCCGTCTCCCACCCGGCTTAGAACTCTTCCCACCCACCCGTGTTGGCCGCGAGCGAGGGCGCGATGCGCGGCGCCACGCCGGTCACTCGACGCACCGGCGGCACGCTTGCAGCGACCGCTGCCAACATCGGTCGGACCGCTGCCGCCGCCACCGAAGCCCCGGTGCGGAACACCGATACCGCTTCGGCCAGCAGGTTGGCCTGTTCCTCCATCGAACGTGCTGCAGCGCTGGCCTCTTCCACCAGCGCAGCATTCTGCTGGGTGGTTTCATCCATCTGCATCACGGTCTGGTTGACCTGCTCGATACCGGAACTCTGCTCCTGCGAGGCCGCCGAGATCTCAGCCATGATGTCGGTCACCCGCTGCACCGAGGCGACGATCTCGCCCATCGTGGTGCCGGCCTGACGTACCAGCGCCGAGCCATCGGATACCTTGCCCACCGACTCTTCGATCAGACCCTTGATCTCCTTGGCGGCGCCAGCCGAGCGCTGCGCCAGCGTGCGCACCTCACTGGCCACCACGGCGAAGCCCCTGCCCTGCTCGCCCGCGCGCGCCGCTTCCACCGCGGCGTTGAGCGCCAGGATGTTGGTCTGGAAGGCGATGCCATCAATCACACTGATGATCTCGGCGATCTTCTTCGACGACGCTTCGATGGCGCTCATGGTGGTCACCACCTGACCGACCACCTCGCCGCCCTGCGAGGCCACCCCATGTGCACCGATCGCCAGCTGATTGGCCTGGCGCGCGTGTTCGGCGTTCTGCTTCACCGTGGAGGTCAGTTCCTCCATCGACGCTGCCGTCTCTTCCAGGTTGGCCGCCTGCTGCTCGGTACGCCGCGACAGATCGGTATTGCCCGAGGCGATTTCCCCCGCTGCCAGATTGATGCTGGATGCACTGGTCTGGATGCGGCCGACGATCTGGGTCAGCTGTTCGACGGTGGCATTGCAGTCGTCGCGCATGCGCGCGAAGACACCGTGGAAATCGCCCTGCATGCGTACGGTCAAATCGCCGCGCGAGATCGCCTGCAGCAGGCTCGACACCTGCACCAGATTCTCATCGGTGGTCTGCATCAACCGGTTCAACCCGGTCACCATCTCGCCGAAATCGTGCTCGAAGCGAGTTTCGTCGCCACGCAGGCTGAAGTCGCCGGCGGCCGCGGCTGTGGCCAGCCGGCGGATCTCGCCGTTGATGGCCGACAGGCTGGACTTGGTCTCATCCATGGCCTGGGTGATCGCCGCCTTCTCGCCCGGCAGGCGATCCATGTCCACCGACAGGTCGCCGCGTGCGTAGTGCTTCATCACTTCGATCAGGCGGTTCTGCACCTGCACGTGCGAACCCACCAGCGCGTTGGTGTCATGCACCATCCGCCCGTAATCGCCGGGGAAGGTACTCTCGTCCATGCGGTAGCTCAGGCTGCCGTCATCATGCTGCCGCGCCATCTCGCCCTGCGCCGTCATCACGGCCTGCAGCTGCCCCTGCATGCGCTGCATGGATTTCAGCAACTGGGTCACCTCGTCGTTGCCCGAGGCATCGATGACGTTGTCCAAGCGACCGTTGGCAATGCCATCGGCCAGCTTCACCGCGCCCGCCAAGGGCCGGGTCAGACTGCGGGTGATCGCCCACGCAGCCAGTGCACCGAGGATCAGGCTGAGCACACCGAAGGCGATGGACAGTGTTCCCGTCCACGCTTCCGTGGCGCGGTACTCCTCACGGCTGCGTTCGGTCAGGGCTTCCTGGTGCCGCAGCAGGCTGGAGATCGCTCCATTCCAGGCGGTGGCCAGACCGTGTTCGGCCAGCAGTTCGGTGGCCGCACCGTCGTAGTCGCCCGCCTTCATCCGTTCGTGCAACTGCCGGGTGGAGGCGTCGGTGGCCTTGCGTGCCGCCGCGATCTGCGCCACCAGCGTATCGCCGGTGGCATCGCGGGGAATCGTGATGTACTTGTCCCAGATGCCGTCGTAGGTGCGGCTCAGTTCCTGCGCCCGCTGGTAATCCCTGTCGAACTCCTCGCCGCGCTTGATCACCATCAGGCGACGATGCATCAGCACCGCGTTGTTGGTATCAAGCATGTCGTTCAACAACCGCATCTTGACCATGTTCACGCCCACCACTTTCTCGAACTGGGCGGACTTCAGATGGTTTCCGTACAACACCAAGCCGACGATGGCCATGATGAACAGCAACAGCAGACCGAAGCCGGCAGAAAGCCGGGATCCCACACGGAGGTTGCGTAAGGCGAGCATCTCAATTCCCTTGATCGTGGCCCTATATCGGTGACGGCACGATCCGGGGAAACTTTAAATACATTTACTGAAACAACGCCTCATTAACATAAATGCATTCAAGTAGAGCCCTTTCCTTATTCCTCCCCATTTTCCAATGAAGGCAGGGCGGGAATGCATAACGCAGATGAATAAGCCGCGCGCTCTTTGGCCGCGCAACGCTATAGTCGGCAGATGAACGTATTCCTGCAAATCAACGGCACCGTCATCGTTGATATCCCAAGTTTCTACGCAGAAATCAACCGTGTATTCATGGCTGGCGAAGACTGGCAGCTCGGGCCCAGCCTCGATGCATTGGACGATCTGCTGTACGGCGGTTATGGCGCACTGGCCGGGCACAAAACGGCCACGGTGGTCTGGCGCGATATCGACTGCAGCCGCGATGCACCGGGAGTGGAGGCCACGCGTGCGTGGCTGCAAGACAAGCTGCGGCAACCGGGTACGTTCAATGCCGAAGCCATCGGCCGCCAGCTGGACGCCCTGCAGCGCGGCGATGGGCAGACCTACTTTGACATCGTGATGGATATCTTCGCCAGCCACCCGAATATCAATCTGCAACGTGCCTGAGGCAGTCAGGCCGGTTGCCACTCCACATCACGGAACATGGCAACAGGTGCCACAAGCACAGCAGGAACTTGCCCCACAGCATTTGAGCGACTGTCCGCTGCCATCCTGACACTTCGCGCCACAGCATCCGCTGTTGCGCACAGATGCCACCGTCGTGGCGATCGCACACGCCTTCAACGCGTCATCCGCCTCCAGAAGCGGCGTCTCTCTTGAATAGTCAAGTACCTGAACGTCGGTCGGACCCGCATCCAGTCCCTGCTTGTAAAGCCCCAGCGGTCGCCCGCTTCGCGCTCCCGCCTGCACCGTTATCGGAGAAATCGTCAGTGCACCCTCCTGCAACAACGTACCGCTGAACTGCTCTCCCTGCCACAGACTCCACTGCAGGTCTGCGGCCGCTTCACCGACAAAGGCCGATGTCTGGGCAACATCGAGCACCAACGTGTAGCGGCGCCCGTGCTTCTCCTCCAGCGTGAGGATCGCCGTGCGTCCTTCCTGCACGCTTACACGGGGCGAGAATACGGGGGTCGCGTCGTGCAGCACCCGCAGAGTGAGGTGGTGCAGGTCCTTTGATCCGGATACTTCTGCAGCCAAGGACGGAGCCACAGTACTGACCAGGAACATCGCAAGCAACATACCAAACAACGTACGAAGGAACATGCAGGAACTCCGTTGACCGCCCGATTGCGGCCGTCAACTCTCCACCGGCGATCCAAACGCAGGTTGTGACCCACACAACACATTCATCAAGCTCCCCCGACGGCGCGCCCACAGCGACCATTTCATACGTGATCGCCGCTATCCTCCGGCATCCACGCAGCCACTGACCGCCACGGACGCCACCGCCGCTGCTTGTCTGCGACATCTCACACGCCACCAACGAAAGCGCCTTTTCCCCCCGACCAGTTACCATGGACGACCCTGTACCCGCTCCGCCCCGCTGCCCTCCGGCGCGAGCGGACGCCCCTGATCCACGAGCCCCATGTCCAAAGACAAGTCCGCCGAACACACCCCGCTGATGAAGCACGATGGATTCATCGGAATCATATGCAAGCAAGCCCTTCTGCAGCAATGACTCCGGCCCATTGAGGGCCGAACAGCGCTTAAAACGAAACACGGTCGCAACAAGCCCCATGCAGCAAGCCCGACCCACTTTTGTTGATTGGAATCGATTCCAATCTCGGAGTCTGAGGAGATGAGACACGAGGGGTAGTAGGATTGAGTTGTCCCATTCACCTGGTCACTCAACAGCTGCCTGATGACGAAATCCATCCAGGTTATTTCTGCATCTAAGTTCGCTACAACTTTTGCCCTCCGACCCGAGCTTCACGCGTGGCTTCTCGGTGCCGGCGCTTCTGCGGCCTCTGGCATCCCGACCGGCTACGACATGATCCTGGACTTCAAAGCCAGGCTCTATTGCCAAGAGACCCGGTTCCCTCGCCGAAACGTTGATCCGAGTGATCCACTGTGGGTTCAGCGCATTGACGAGTTCTTCTCTCGCACCCCTCTCCTTCCGCCCCCTAACGATCCGACCGAGTATGCGGCCGCGTTCGAGGCGATTTATCCGCAAGAGACCCATCGTCGCCAATACATCGCTGACGCCATCAGCAAGGGCACCCCCTGTTTTGGGCACCGCATGCTGGCCGGTCTGATAAGCGCCTCAAAGGCTCCCTGCGTCTTCACGACCAACTTTGATTCTCTGATTGAAGAATCCAGCCTGCTGGCGGCATCCCTAATGCCCCCAGGAGCCGCGAGCAAGCCTACGGTGGCGACTCTAGACTCTGCACACCTGGCTACGCGCTGCCTGGATGAGTCTGACTGGCCGCTCATCGCCAAGCTTCATGGCGACTACCGTTCAACATCCCTGAAGAACACCACGAGCGAGCTGGCTTCCCAAGACCATGATCTGCGCCGGGCTATGGTTGAAGCCTGCAAGCGGTTCGGTCTGGTCGTAGTCGGCTACAGCGGACGCGATTCCTCCGTGATGGAGGCGCTTGAGTCGGTCCTGGCCTACGAGAACCCTTTCCCAAGCGGCCTCTACTGGTGTGCGTCTTCCCGCTCCAAGCTCCTGCCGGCTGTGAATGATTTTTTGCAGAAGGCTGTGTCTGCGGGAGTCAGCGTCTTCATCATCGAGTCCGCGACGTTCGACGAGTTGGCCGGCGATCTGCTCAACCAAATCGGCCTTCCAAGCCCGCTGCTGGACCATGTCCTGTCGTTCCAGCCGACCCAGCTCGCAGCTCCCATCCCGGTGCGCACGGCGGAAGCACGGAAGTTCCCCGTGCTGCGCCTCTCCGCATTGCTGGTTGAAAGTCTCCCCATAACGGCAAGAAGAGTAGCCTTGGGCCGCCCATCCTCCATCGTTGAGGTGCGGGAAATGCTCAAGGCCACGAAGTGCCGGTCGGCGGTGGCAATGGTTGGGAATGAGCTCGCAGCCTTCGGCAAAGACGCAGAAATCCTCGCTTCATTGCACAGTCTGAAACCAGTGCTAAACGGGCATTGGACGCTGGACCCCGTCCAAGACAGCTGGGCTCTAGGCCTCATCTACGATGCCCTCCTTCGCGCATTGGCTCGGCGACGACCGTTGATTCCGAGACTTAAGCGTTCCGGGCACTCGCTTATGGTTGCCAGCGCAAGGGGCAACGAAACAGACGAGCAGCGACATCGCCGCGAACGCCAACTATCCAAGCTCAAGGCGGCCTATGGAAGCGAGCTCACGGGGAATAAGTTCGGTCGCAGCTACAACGAAGCCATCTCGGTTCGGCTGGAAGAGATTGAGGGACGCTGGTGGTGCGGGTTTGACCCCTACACTGCCGTAGAAGCACCGCAAGATGAGCGGCTGGCTCCTTCTGACACGGCCCAAGGCGACCCGCTGGGCTGGTCGACGCAGCGCAGGCCAGATCCGACCGCTGACTGGAGACGAGAGCGCTGGGCGACCAAGTACAACGGTGCTTGGGCCAACATCATCGACGCGTGGGCGAGCTTGCTCACCTCCCCACACGGCGTCACCTTTCACGCGTTCGGAATAGATGATCAAGAGGGAGTGGATGCAGCTTTTCGCATTTCACCGCTCACCGGCTTCAGTCGTCCTGGACATCACGACAAATACTTTGACCGGAGGCAGTGATGGTAGATGTTTCTCGCTCGCAGCTACCGCCGCTGTCCTTGCTTTCGGAACCGGAGCTGGCCTTTTCTCCTACGCACTCTGGGGGGCGAGACGTCCACCCCCTTCGCGGGCTGGCGCACTACGGCCCCTTCTCGTCCCAGACATTCAGCCAGTTCACGCCCACCGTTCGCATCGCCACAGTGGGCCCAGCAAGTGCGTTTTGGACTCGGGGCGCACTTATGGCATCGCTGAAAGAGCGACATGGGGCTAGCGATAGAAGCGGCTACGCCCCAGATTTTCCCGGTTTCGCCAGCGTATTCGGCGTGGACTTGGCTTCCTCGGACAAGGCCAACCACATCCGTTGGCCCGACTCCATCAACGATCTTCCAGGATCTGGCCCGCTTCAGCATCGCCTGGTGGCCGCCTTCGACGCAGCTCTCTCGCAACTAAGCACAAGACACGAACAGTTTGACGTGGTTCTAGTCCATCTCCCAGAGGCGTGGCTTCCTTATACGTCGGGAGACGGATTCGACGCGCACGATGTCCTCAAGGCACTGGGAGCAAAGCACGGCATCCCAACCCAAGTGATCAACGACCGGACCTTCAGCTTCTCCAACAAGGCTCAGCTGGCTTGGAGGCTGTCGATCGCGCTCTATGTCAAAGCCGGCGGCATTCCTTGGAAGCTCGCCCCTCTGGCGGGAGTGCCCGCGGATACTGCCTACATTGGTTTGGCATATGCGCTGAAGAAGGTCAACGACGAAACCCACTTTGTCACCTGCTGCTCGCAGGTGTTCGACATGGACGGGGGCGGCATGCAGTTCGTGGCATTCGAGGCCAAAGATCCAGTCGAGGACGTGCGCGAAGCACGAAGAAATCCATTCTTGTCACGAGAAGACATGCGAGCGGTCATTGCCCGCAGTCTATCGATCTACCAACAGCGCAATGGAGGCATTCTTCCTCGGCGAATGGTCATTCACAAAAGCAATGCCTTCAAGAAAGACGAGGTTCTTGGCGCTCGCGACGCCTTGACCGCCGTCCCCGAGGTGGAATGCATTGAGATCAGCTCCAGACCGACTTGGCGGGGAGTATGGCTGGTCAAATCCTCTGCTGGTACCGCGCGCACCCAGCCAGCGAGATATCCAGTCCCCCGCGGCACCTTCGTCCCCCGGTCGGGCACGTCCGCTCTTCTTTGGGCTGCGGGCAATGTTTCGGACGTTTCAAGCAAATCAGACTACTACCAAGGCGGGAAGAGCATCCCCCGCCCACTTCTACTGACCCGTCACGCGGGTAGCGGACCGCTGGAAACGATCGCCCACGAAACACTGGCGCTGACCAAGATGGACTGGAACAACGACGCACTCTACGACCCAGTGCCCGTCAGCATCCGCTACTCCCAGAAGCTCGCCAGGACCATCTCCAATGTTAAGGACGTTCCCGGGAACAGCTATCCATATCGTCTATTCATGTAGCGGCTTCCCAATGCAAGGAGAACACGTTCAACGTAGTGTTCGAACTACACCCAATGCCTTCATTTAATGGGTGTCGGACTTTCGTCGACGGCCACATGGTTCACCCAAGCCTTAATCACTGCGCCGCGCCGCGCACGCAATCATTAGCGCTGACCAATCAATCGACCAGGCATGTCTCTTTAAAACGCAGAGACATGTCGTCATGGACGACTCCACTGCTCTCAGCGCAACCCTTTACGCAAGCTCTTCTATGGTTGGATTTGCAGTCAAGAAGGAGCTCCACTCGGCGTCGGACGCCAACGAACCGAAAGGTTCCTTGGACGTCACGGTCAGGCCGATCGTATCTTTATGATGGTGCCACAAGGCAAAAACTTCGCCTGGTTGGTTTCGATGGAACGAGGACCAGGTAAGCCCATGAACGGTCTGCCCAAAACGTTGAAACAGTTCCAAGCCCATCGCTTGATAGGGGGCATATCGCTTGAACGCAACGTCTCTTCCATCCAGACCCAGATACTTTCGGTTCCGACCATCGATTCGAAGGAAAAGGGAGGGCCGCTCTGAACGATAGCGCGCGACCTTGTAACTCTCGGCACGACGACGCAGCCACTGGTAGTTCCCGGATGGATTCTCAGAGAGAATGTGGCACTCCACTGCAACGGTTGGAATGTTTTTCCCCAGGTACAGCACAGCATAGTCGCCCTTATGCCCGTCGGGAGGATCCACCCGAGCATTCCGATACTTCTCCTCCGGCGGCTCGAGATGTGCGCCGTCGTATCGAAAGAGGCGAACGAGGTCATTCTGGGGATCAAGCAGGACGACTTCCAAGTCACTAGCATCAATCACGCGATCCCTCGCTTAGTATTGGGAGTGGACATCCGCAGCCGCGACAACCGCAGCACGACGCTTGCTGCCGTCTTGCGCCAACAACCACTGCCCTGCAGCGACATCCCGCGCACTGGTCAGCTTGCCCAAGAGCACTTCAATCGGTGTCAGTCCTGCCAGTGATTCATTGATCCCAGTGAAGAATGCAAAGGCCTCCGCGCCACTGCCTGATAGATGCGAAAGCACTTCAACCAATGGCTCGCCGGAAATGCCCGCCCACGTCTGAAACACAGGATAAGCCCTGCCCCTCTTTCGGTGAGAGCCAAGGAACGCAATGACCTTCCCCTCACCTTCGCGACGCCGGACCGTTTCCGCGCTCACACCGAGCAGCTTCGAGAACTCGGCAACACCAAGCGTCTCGTTCGGATCGTGATCAAACATTGGAACAGATTCTGCCTGCGATTGCTCGGACTTCGACAACACGGCCATCCTAGTGACCTGAAGTTCCGATTGCAGCAGATTTCCAACTCTCACCGTCTCCAGCCATGAGCGCATGATTCTCACGGCCTCGGCGCTCATTCCAGCCCTCGCCAATGCATCCGCATGACTCTCTTCGCTGTGCTTGATCGCCATCGCGAGGGCGCTCTCACGCGCCTGCCCGTGGCGGAAAAGGTGCGGAGACACCAAGCCCTTCACGGGAAGAGCGAACCCAGCAGGGAGAAAATGATTGAAAGACGCAGCGTCATGGGCCTTAAAAAGCTCACCTAGCTCTTCATAGATACCCACCTTCCCTGGCCTCCATGCCTCAAACGCATGCGCCGCTATGTCTTCCATCACATCAAGCTCTTCCAGCCCCTCATTCAACTCATGATAGGGAATCGTCCATTCAAAACTATGGGCCTGCATCCGCGGAATCGCCGCTTTGGCCCTGCGTTGTTTGGCTTGAGACATGACGACCTCCAAAGCACCTAGAGTGCCTAGTGTGGCTTATGAGGCTTAAATTGTCAACTAATCGCTATCATGGAAAATACAATTATGCAAGATGCTGATCCATATCTTCCAGGCCCTGCGTGTAAGATGTTCTTAGGGACTGCTTACCAAGCTTCCCGTTGAACCCGCGGGCGATGCGAGAGCAGATCCTGGAAGAACGGAACCCAAGGAAACCTATGGCAAACGGAAGTGCTCCCCAAGACTGCAAGGTCGCTGTTCTGGTGGACTGCGACAACGTCAGTCCTGAGATCGTCGACCATGCGCTCTTGATGGGGGCTCAGTTCGGTCGAGTAGTGCTACGTCGGGGCTATGGAAACCATGCCACCCTCGCCAACCGCTGGCAGGAAGTGATGGTCCAACAGGCGTTCACGCCCTGCCTTCAGTATCAGTACGCTGCGGGAAAGAACACATCAGACATCGCTCTGGCTTTGGACGCCCAAGAGGCGATGTTCGACGGCAGGGCGGATACGTTCTGCCTGGTCACCAGCGACTCTGATTTTGCCTACCTATGCAGAAAGCTCCGCGAGCGCGGCGCAACCGTTTGCATCGTGGGCGAGTCGAAGACGCCTCTCGCCCTGCGCAACGCATGTGACCAATTCTTCCTCTGGGAGAGCGTTTCGGCTGCTGGGCCACGTGAGAACACTGGCCTCAACGAATCAGCGAGCACAGGCCCCGGCAAAGTGGAGCCCACTTCTAACGACGTGCGTCCCCTCCCCAAACGTCGGCCTCGGTTCCTAGTGGATGCGGTGGCCCTGCTTGCAGGTGAGACCTCGGAGGGAAAGGTGGGCCTAGGCGCACTGGGGCAATACTTGCGGCGAACCAACCCATCGTTTACCCCGAATGCATACGGCCACTCTGGGCTGCTGAACATGGTGAAGACCTACGACCTGCTCTCGCCGCAGCAGGAACCGGGCGGCAATTGGTCGGTTGGGCTGGCACCTAGCCCTGCCGCCGATGCCAAGTAGCCCAACACGATAGGTCCAACATGCCCGCCTCCGCACTCCGTGCCTTTCGACTGCTCCGAGCATTCGGTGCCCTTGAGTACGCATTGAAACAAGTTCCCGGGTTCACCGACGCTTACTCAAACGGATCCGCCAAGGCGAATTGGCAAGCCGTCGACACTGCACTTGAAGCGATGCAACCAGAGCTGCTCACGTTGGCCGTGTCTGACTCGACCAAGCAGAAGATTCTGGGCGGGAACCGGGATCGTCCCATGGTCCAAGTGGTGACGGTGCACGGCAGCCACAACATCACCGCCTTCCGGGCCAAAGCCTTGAGTGCGTCAGACCCGAGGGCGCTGATGCAAGCAGCCCGCAGGGTTCGCAACAACCTGTTGCACGGGGGGAAAGAAGATCCGCTTGAAGAGGCATTCCCTGGCGATGACAACCAGTGGATTACAGCCGCGACCGACGTCGCGAGTGGCGTTCTTGATCTGGTCGTGAATGGAAGGCTACGGCCCTTGCCCTGAGCAGGGCCGGCCCGAAGCGACATTCCCGGAGTCAGTTCAACTCGGCCAATCGCGTCTGGTAGGCCTGCTCTATACAGGCTTCGTCGGCACATATATCCCGTACCGTCCTGCGCCACCGCCCTTGATTCGCCGTAACCCCACCCGGGTCCATCGAACGGGCCCGGACGACACCGAATGCCTCAGCAGTTTGCTTGTCCAACCGGGCCAGTTCCGGGTCGGCACAAATCATCTGCTCTACGGCCGACGACGCGTTCACACAGTCAAAGCTGGGCCCAGTCGAAGCGCCATCCGCCAGCGGCTCGTCCGAGTTGGGCTCTTGGTAATCGTCCGCCTTCGTCGACATCGCTGAATCATAAGCAGGATCAACGTCCACTGCCTGTGACTCTTCCACTGGGGCCGCAGCTGCGGGAGCCATGGCTTGTGTTTGGCTCCGGACATTGGAGCTGATAGCCGCACCGATGCCAATAAGATCTCCAGGAAGCACCTGGACCTCGGCCAAGTGTTGTCCATTGACCGCCTGAGAGGTGTATTCAAGCCTTAGCTTGTAAACGTCCTGCCCAGGGTTGTTGAATGGCGCGGCCAGGTCAGCTTCGCAACTGTAGCGGCTGATCTTCTCATCAAAGCTCGTCGGATGAGCCAAAGAGATGGGAAGAACACTACGAAGCTGCTCTGCGCTCAAATTGGCAGCAGCACTGGTCGCCCCCAGCTCCCGCTGGATGATGCTGCGAACCAGGTCCAGGGTCATCTCATCGCCGCACTCCGGCGCTCCGGCCTTCCCGCACCCTACGAGTGCAGGAAGCAAGAACGCACTGCTTAGAATCATTTTTTTCATTGACATCCTGTCCTCGTCGCAAAGGTTGGGCAACGCCCTCTTATGCGGCTATCGACCCCGTTGCGAATTTCTTTAGAGAGCTAACTTGGGGCCATCGTCATCCAACGCCGGCGGAGTCAGCCCCGCTTGTGGGGCCGAGTGCGCGACTGGAGGTGACTTTCCAGGGGCCGCTTCCCCGCCAGGAAATTCTTTCCGACTAACTAGCAATTCTGTGCGCGATTCCCTGCTATGTGCCCTTGCTAATTTTCACTTAACTGGTTGGCTACGAGCACACACCAACCGAGGACGCACATTGCTAGATCCACGAACCCAAATCGCCGCGCTACTTTTGAGCGGCAGCTTCAATCCCACCGTCCATCGCACTCGCGAAGAGCGCTTGGGGGACATTCAAATCGCTCTGGAGCTCTCGGAGCGCATCCTGGGCAGGTCTGCAGGAAAAAGTCCGATCCAACCCATCGATGCTCAGTTGACCGACGACGGGCACACACCAACGACGGAGGAACCATGACTGATCCACAAACCCGAATCGCTGCGCTGGTTTTAAGCGGCACCATCGAACGAGCGGCCCAGCGTACTCAGCAAGAGCGCTCAGAAGATGTTCGAGTGGCCTTGGAGGTCGCCGCCGAGGTTTTGCGCCAGCGCGCAGGCGGAAACCCAGTCGACCTCATTCATGACAGGCCTAGACTTCAGCCACGGCCCGCTGCTACAACCAAGGAACGCGTAGAGGTAAAAGAGGATCTGGCTCCCTTGGATCAACTGCTCGCTGATAGGCGAGGAATCAGGCCCCCGGCCAAGCCGCCGACGACCAAGCGACAAACGCTTCATTGAAGGTTTAAAGCCCCCGCCGTGGCGGGGGCTCTTCATTCCTGTCAGTGAAGCCTTGGCCGAGGCGTGGCCTGCTGCGTGGATGCAGTCAGCCTTGTGGGGTCTCCCGATTCGTGGAGCGGATCCCCAAACCGATCCAGGGCTGCTTTGCTGCCGGCTTCCAACTCTGCCACGGCGGCCGACAGCTCATCCGTACAGGCCTCTTCCTGACCGTCCTCAATCTTTGTACGGGCCTTTCTCAGTGCTTCCAGACGCTGCTCGACTGCTGCCAAACGACGTCCGCGACGTCGGGCCCAGGCCACCATGGCAACGCCTGTTGGTCGGGGCTGTTGTTCGACGAAATCCTCCAAGGACCGCTCCGCGCGCGTCAAAAGCGATGCTGCCCGTCGTTCAGCCTCTACCCGTCGCAGCCACTCCGTCGCTCTTCGCCTCACGGCGGTCAAGCCCCTTAGTGCTCGGTGGATATCCTTGCGCACCCTTGTCGCCACGCTCCCGTTGTTAACGGCCAAGTCCAGGCGACGTAGAAGCAGGCGCGTGGATCGAAGCGCGTCCTCGAGACCGGCCGCCACCACGTCACGCCAAAGTCCCCACGCGCTCTCCATCAGGGATTGCAGCGATGGTTCGGGTGCATCGTGAAGAGTACGGATGGCCAGAACTCCTCGCCGACCGAATCCCTTTACGTCCTCGATGTAGCTTTCACCTGATTTCGCCCCCAGCTCGACACGGTTCGGCGGCATCGATGCATGTCCGTGGGCACGGCCTGTATCCGTCGCTGCCCTCTCAAACCGTATCGCTGCCTGATGCACAGCACCCTGGTTGTCCGCAACGATGTTGGCCAGAACCTTCCCGACATCGGTCTCCACTCCCCGCCGTTCCAGCGCTGAGGCCTGCTGGCCCAAGTGGATCGTTGGGCGCCGCCCGAGAACCGCAGCTTCGACGATGTCGCCGCGCTCGAGCGCGTCCTCCGCTTGCGCTTCCAAACTTCGATGATCGACGGACACTGGGATCTCGGCAGCGGCCAAGTGCTGGTTTGTCAGCTGGGCCACCATCGCCCGGAGCCACTCCACTTCGCTGCGCCCCGAGGGGCCACCGTCCAGCTCGCGCGTCTTGTCCGCAAGCCCTTCGGCATCCAAGCGGCGCGTGGTGGCGAGGATGTGCACGTGCCAATTCAGTCCATCGTTGCTGCCCGGCGAATGGATGCTCGCTTGGGCTGCAAAGCCGTAGCGATCAACCAGGGCCCGGGCGATGTCCGCCGTCAGGGCCGAGCGCTGCGGCCCGTTTAGCTCATGCGGTAGTGCGATCTCAAACTCTCGGGCCACGGTCGCGTCTTTTCGCTTCTCTGCCGCCTCGGCTGCTTGCCAGAGCCTGGCCGCATCGAGCGACCAATCGGGCGCCTTCAAAGGCACCACCCAGCGGCTCTCGACCACTCCGCCTCTGCGAGAGTAGTCGTGCCGCGCTCCCGTGCGCTCATCTACGAGCGACAAGCCCGCGCGGTAGGCCGCCGCGGCAACGGCCGAATGACCTTTGGCACGGGAGAAGGTTTTGACGCGGGTGTGGTAGATCGCCATGCAGAGAGCTCCAGTTCTTTGAGCTCTTTATGCCTTTGAATTTCCCGTTGGCAAGTCGCAAAGCGGCTTGGGGTTCAAGGGGCGAAGCCCTTTGCGCACGCATCACTTGTGATGCCTAAGTGCGCTTTTCGCTCTTTGCATTTGCATCTTTCTTTTCTGATTTTCTGAATTGCATCAAGTGCGAAAGCGATGCGCCATAAATAGGTTGACGGATGAGAAATCATTGCTTCACTGAGGGAGACTTCACTAGGAGAAGATCATGTCATCCACCAATCACTACCGCGATCAGATCCAACGGGCCACCCATCGGCTGGCCCAGCTTCAAGCCAGGGAGCTTCTGGCGCATCAGCGGCAGGATGCCCGGGAGAAGGCCATCAAGCGCCGCGACGACGCCAAGCGCAGACGACAAGTGGCCGAACTCGTTTTCCTGGCCGGGGCCCAGAACCTGCCAGACAACGAGATCGTCGCAGCCCTGCAGCGGCACATGCTTGCGGTGAACGAAACACGGCTCTCACCACCCCACTGATCATCCCAGCTCACTCGTACGGCCATCAACGTCAAGGCTTGGGGCAGGCACGCCAGTGCCCTGGACGCCAATACTGAATGGGCGAATCCTGGCCATCCCAGAGCCTCGCCCCGTCCTGGCTATGCGCGTCTCACGTGGGGTTGGCGAGCTACAATGCCCCAAAAGGAAGCGCCAAAGGCAGGGGGCCACATGGCGAGAAGGAAGCAAACCGCAGGCGGCTGGATCGTCGCAATCCTGGTCGTCATAGCATTGGTGCCAAAGGAAGTCTGGATCGGTTTGGGGATCGTCCTTGCGGTGGCCGCCGCCGTTTGGCTCTGGGCCAAGTGGCAGGCGATGCGCCCGAAAAAGACACCCTCTCCCGCCAAGCCGGTCCCCGCTCCAGAGCCGACCTTGGCGGAGTTGATCAAGGCATCCGCTCTTCCATCTGGGCAGGCGGCACAGAGACAGCCCCGCGCAGAAGCTGCCCAACCGGCGAGACCCGCGAATATTGAATCGGGCACGTCCTCGGGATCGGTCGGCGCTGCGGTGCCAGAAGATGCGCGCCCGCTCGGCTCTGAGGGGCGCTCGGCGCTGCCTGCGGCGCAGGCCCCGAGCAAAGCGCCCCCGGAGACTCTTTCGCCGCCCCGTCCTGGCAATTTGGAAGAGGCCAAAGCCGCGGTGAGCATGCGCCTTGCCATCGAGTCCGCCGCACGGGTGCTGACGGCCGTGGGCTCCGCAAACCCTTCTACCCCCTACCCCTACCAACCTGACGAGGAACGCATTGAGCGCGCGCGCCCGGGCAACCTCGCTGCGGCGAAACTTGCCGTGACCCAGCGCTTGGCCGCGACTTCGCAAGATGAGCTGGTCGAGCCGCTGATCCAGTTCGCCACAAACGCGGACACAGCCTCGGGAGAAACCTTGACGGGCACCATAGATGGGCGAGCGCACTCGGACTCAAGAGCCGCGGAGCAGACTAACCCTCCCCACACGAACGGAACCCGCGACGCAGGTGCAATGACGCCGCCGCCCCCGCTTCCATCGCGGGCTTCGCCTCCCTCCCTGCCCGATGAGCTCCGGCGGGTGGCCATCGACGCCGGAACGCCGGCAAAGCAATTCACGGTACCCCGCCCCCCCGAGGGCTGGGACAAGACCCGCTGGCTCGGCGCCCAGGACGAGATCGAGATCGCGGGCATTGTTATCCGGGGCGGCCTGTTCTACACAGGTCCGCGGCTGACCACCCCTGGCACGCGTGAGAACGAGCCCAGCTTGGTCAATGGCGTTCTTGCCGTTGGGCGATACGGGGATTACCGGTCCACGACGCGCTACTGGGGAGGCTACGCAGATTTTGAACCCGCTGAACGCCACGCCTATCTGAAGTGGCTCGCTTCGGACCGTACCGATCCCGGCTGCGCAATCCAGTATGTTCGATTGTTCCTGTTTGGATTGGAGCGTCGCATCTTGCTGGATTCGGGGAACGATCCGGATTCCAAGCAAGACTGGCCCGCTATCAAGGCGATGCTCCGCCGTTTGTCGTCTGCTTATGCCGCCGTGCTTCCGAATGTCCACGGTCATGTCAACAGCCTGCTCGACTGGATGGCTCTGACCGAAGCAGGCGAACAGCTTTACAACGCGCCGCTTCCCGCGTTCGAACGAACTTACGAACTGCCTTTCTACATCCGCTTGGCCCTGGGGCAATGCTCCTTGGATCGAGTCCCCGTGCCCGCCGCGCTGGCCACGGCCTGGGTGCGGCTCAATCCAGAGATTCCGCTGCGAACCGCCGCAACGCGTTGTGCGGAAGAGTTCGATCGCCTTTTCGCTCTGCGGTATCAAGAGACGTTCGGCCCTGGAATGGTGCTGCCAAAAAACCGCACCAAGCTGAAGTTCACACGCCGCCCCTTTAACCCGGCCTTGGACCGGACTGATGCCGGCACCAAGACTTTCGGTGACATTCCCGATGTCACCGCATTGCGAGCGCCCCTAAAGGCGCTGCAGGAACTTGTTTCTCAGTGCACGGAGGACCTCGGAGCCTTCAGCCGGCTCGTGGGCAAGAACCCCGAGGCCCGCCAATCCATTGAGGGCACCTTGCTGCTTCCGTCAGAGATCTGGCCGCTGGCCACGCGGACCGCATTGGCCGAAGTCGCTTCGGATGTTCAAACCGCCAATTTGTCGATCAAGCTGACCGACCTATTGGAAAGGCTTGGGGCAGTCGGAACCACCCTGGGCAAGGACAAAATTCGGGAACTCGCACGAGCACTAGAGCAGTCCAAGGTCGGCATGGAACCCAATGTGCTCGAAGGCGCGCGGGTGCCTGGCGAGAACGACCCTATCGTTCTCTTCCCCCTGCTTCCCGACCAAACCCATCGAACCGACGCTCAGGCCTATCAAACGGCCCAGTTGACCCTGCAACTCGCCTCGACGGTCGCTCAGTCTGATGGCACGTTCAGCACCCACGAACTTGAGCACCTTTCACGCGAAATCGAAAGCTGGACGCATCTGAGCGAGGGTGACCGACGGCGTCTGCGCGCGCACCTTGATCTCTTGGCGATGGCACCGCTTTCCTTGCCTACGCTGCGCAAGAAGCTGGATCCGCTCAGCGGGGACATAAAGGACGCCATCGCCGGGTCCATGGCCACGCTCGCCCAAGTCGACGGGATGGTCTCCCCAGAGGAGGTCCGGTTCTTGGAGCGCGTCTACAAAGCGTTGGGCGTGGATCCCGCTCGTGTGTTCAGCGACGTCCATGCCCCACGCCCGCCCAAAGCCCCCAGCGCATTGCCCAAGGCTGCGTCTGGCGCATTCCAACTCGATCCCGACCGGATCGCTGCTCTTCAGCGGGACACAGCCCAAGTCTCCGCATTGCTCGCCAACATTTTCACCGACGAGGAAGCGACTCCCCCTGATCTTGCGCCGGCGGAAGCGGTGAGTGCCGAGGTGGAGAGTGCTGGTCAGTTGCTCGGGCTTGATCAGGCACACAGCGCATTGCTGAGGCTAATGCTGTCGCGCCCCGTCTGGACCCGTGCAGAACTGGAAGATGGCGCGGCAGACATGGAGCTGATGCTCGACGGCGCGCTTGAACAAATCAACGATGCGTCGTTCGACGCTTACGACATTCCATTTTCCGACGGCGACGACCCGTTGGAGATCAACCCCGAATTCATTGAGAAGATCGAGCAATGAGCAGCCCAATCCGTTCCAGGGACCGCGACGCGGTGATCCAGTCGCTGCGCGCCGGCGTCGTTCCACGCGCCGGTCAGCATTTGATCCAGGTCGGGCGCGCCCGTGAAGTGCAAACCCTGGTCAGTGACATCGATCGGCTCGCCGATGGCGGCTCGTCCTTCCGCCTGGTGGTGGGTGAGTACGGCGCAGGCAAGACCTTTTTCTTGAACCTCGTTCGCGCCATTGCAATGGAGCGGAAGCTCGTCGTGGCCAGCGCGGATCTGAATCCCGACAGGCGGTTGCATGCTTCAGGGGGGCAGGCCCGGTCGCTCTACGCGGAGCTCATGCGGAACTTGGCCACTCGGACCAAGCCCGACGGAGGCGCCCTGCCCGGGGTGGTAGAGAAGTTCATTTCGACCGCAGTGGCCGAATCCAAGTCGCAAGGCGTATCCACCGAGCAGGTCATTCGCGCGAAGCTCGAGCAGCTGAGCGAACTGGTGAACGGCTATGACTTTGCCGACGTGATCGCCGCTTATTGGAGAGGTTTCGAACAAGGCAACGAGCAGCTCAAGTCCGATGCCATTCGTTGGTTGCGTGGCGAATTTGCCACCCGGACGGACGCGCGTGCAGCGCTGGGCGTCCGAACCATCGTGGACGACGCATCGGTCTACGACCAGCTCAAGCTCATGGGCCGCTTTGTTCGGCTGGCGGGCTATAGCGGCCTGCTGGTGTGCCTGGACGAACTGGTCAACCTCTACAAGTTGGCCAACGCCCAGGCTCGGAATGCAAACTACGAACAGCTCCTGCGCATGCTCAACGACTCCCTGCAGGGCACTGCGGTTGGCCTTGGTTTTGTTCTGGGCGGCACCCCGGATTTCCTGATGGATACCCGCCGCGGCGTCTACAGCTATGAAGCTCTTCAGAGCCGCCTGGCCCAGAATACCTTTGCCACCAACGGGTTGGTGGATTTCAGCGGCCCTGTCGTTCGACTGTCGAGCCTGACAGCCGAAGACTTCTACGTCCTGCTCACCAAGATTCGCCATGTCTACGCTGCCGGCGACGCGGGCAAGTATCTCTTGCCCGATGAAGCCATTCACCAGTTCATGACCCATTGCGCCAATCGAATCGGCGATAACTTCTTCCGCACCCCGCGCACAACGATCACCGCCTTTATCAACCTCTTGGCCGTCTTGGAGCAGAACCCGGGCGTGGACTGGCAGGACCTGATCGGATCGGTCGAGGTGGCAGCTGACCACGGGGGCGACGGCGAATTGGTCGTGCAAGAGGACGACGAGCTGGCGTCGTTCAGGCTCTAACGATGACTGCCTCCAGCGCCTTCCAATCGCTGCACCCTCGAATCCAGCGCTACCTCTGGATCGAACAATGGGAGGCGCTGCGTGAGGTCCAGGAATTGGCGATTCCTCTCGTCCTGAGCGCCGACCGGGACGTGATCATCGCCGCCAGCACCGCCTCGGGAAAAACCGAGGCCGCTTTTCTTCCTGCGCTCACGCACCTTCTGAACATCGACGAGGAGGGCCTGATTGTCTACATCAGCCCTCTAAAGGCGCTCATCAACGACCAGTTTGAACGGCTGCAGCGGCTTTGCGAGGACCTTGAAGTCCCCGTGTGGCCTTGGCACGGGGACGTATCGGGCTCCACCAAGCAGCGGTTCTTTAAGCACCCCCGTGGCGTGCTCCTGATCACGCCGGAGTCCTTGGAGGCGATGCTCTGCAACCGCGGAACCTCCGTAGGCGCCGCGTTCTCCAAGCTCCTCTACGTTGTCGTGGACGAACTCCATGCGTTCATTGGAAGCGAGCGCGGGAAGCAGCTCCAATCGTTGATGCACCGGATCGACGTGCTGTTACGGCGGCAGACTCCCCGCCTGGGCCTGTCGGCAACCTTGGGTGACTTTTCGAGCGCTGGGGCTTTCCTACACCCGGGTGTTGGGGCTGCCCCCGCGCTGGTCAACGCCTCATCAACCGGAAATGATCTCCAACTGATCATCAAGGGCTACGAACAACCCGCACCTGACGCCGGGTCCGACGAGAATCCGGCGGCTCCCGCTGCACTGGCCGAGCACCTCTACCGGGTCCTTTCAGGGACGAACAACCTGATCTTCCCCAATAGCCGAAGGGAGGTTGAACGCTACACCCACCTCCTCAACCTGCTGAGCGAACGGGACGGCCGGCCGAGAGAGTTCTGGCCACACCATGGGAGTCTGTCCAAAGAGATACGCACGGACACGGAAGCGGCTCTGAAGCAAAGGGGTCGTCCAGCAAGCGCAATTTGCACGAACACCCTGGAACTAGGCATCGATATCGGAGCGGTGAAAAGCATCGCGCAAATTGGCCCACCACCTTCCGTGGCCAGCCTTCGCCAGCGCCTTGGTCGCTCCGGACGCCGCCCTGGAGAGCCAGCGGTGTTGCGAGGCTACGTTATCGAGGATGCAATCGATGCTGAGTCGACGTTGAAAACAAGGCTTCGACTGGACACAGTTCAGTCCACTGCTTGCGTACTGCTACTGCTGGAGAGGTGGTTTGAACCGCCTTCGGTCAACGGGCTACACCTATCGACGCTGGTTCAGCAGTTGCTCTCCTCCATTGCCCAGTACGGCGGACTCAAGGCAGCCCAAGCCTATCAGCTGCTCTGCGCAGATCAGGGACCGTTCCACGGGCTGTCCCAAGACGCGTTCGCAGAGTTGCTTCGCCACCTTGGCCAAGAACAGGTCCTGATTCAAGACGGCTCCGGCTTGCTGCTCCACGGCCCGGTCGGCGACAAGTTGGTCAACCACTACACCTTCTACGCCGCTTTCAGCGTCGACGAAGAGTTCCGGATCGTGGCCGCCGGCAAGGCACTGGGCACGCTCCCCGTATCCCAACTGGTGACCGTCGGCCAACGAATTCTATTTGGCGGTCGCACTTGGCTAGTAGAGCAGATCGACGAAGCCCAAAAGACGATCTACGTGACCGCTGCGAAGGGCGGGACCCCGCCTCTTTTCAATGGAACGGGCGGTCAGGTCCACACGCAGGTTCGCCAGAAGATGCGCGGGCTGTATCAGCAAGAGATCAAACCAGACTTCCTGGACCCAACTGCCGCTCGCTTCCTGCAGGAGGCGCAGAACGCCTACCGTCAATTGGGGCTCGACGGGAAGATTCTTCTCGACCAGGGCAGCGACGCCTTGCTGCTGACGTGGCTGGGAGACTCCGCAAATGAAGCCATCGCCTGCCTTTTGAACGCTCAGGGATTCACTTCTCAGGCAGGTAGGCTGGGCGTGGAAATTTCCATGGGAGCAAGGAGTCTCGATGATGTGATCAAGGTGCTCGGGCGGGTTGCAAAGATGCCATTGCCATCGCCAGAGGCGCTTCTTCACTCTGCGAACAACCTGGTCACGCAGAAGTGGGACGGCCTCCTCCCTCCACGCCTTTTGAGACGCTCCTACGCGTCAATGAAGCTAGACTTGGAAGGGGCTACCGATTGGCTCGCGCGCGCGTTCGGGTAGTCCACCACGTTGTGACCAGTCCAGGGCTGATGCCATCTCAGAATGAGGCTATAGCCTCGTTGTCTCATTCAAATTAACCGGATTACTGAAGATGGCCGGCATCGGCTATCGCGCCTTGCTTCGTATATTATTTATTGAACCCCACCCACCGATATAGAGTTTCCATTAAAAGGACGAGCAAAATGACGGAAGAAGGCCAAAATAGATCTTCGAGTAACAAGACCTCCGCGAAGAAGCAGACTAAGAAGCCAACCGAAGCAACCGGCAGCGGGTCCCCGGCCAATGCAGCTCAGACACGGAAAGCCTGGGCAAAGAAAGTTCTGGAGAAAGCTATAATCGACGTTGTCGGAGGCCTTCTGGCGACGGGCGCAGTCGCTGGAGGCGGATGGCTCATTGACCACATCAGCAAAGTCATCAATGGCGGCGGCCTCTTCTGGGGCGAGGCGACCACGCCGAAGTCCGCCATTAAGGCAGCAGCGACGCAAGACCGATTGATCTATCTGCAACAGCTATACCTTGATATAGCAGTGTTGCTCGCTACTCATCAAAAGCAGCTCAGCAAGCATGCGTCACGGCTGCCTGAGCTGGAACAGCAACTCAGCGCCAACCTAGACATCAGCGTCAAGGTTCGCGCCCCCAGCGAATCCGAGAGGCTTAACCATAAAGTTCTTGCTGCGCTCATTTTCGACAGGTGGGTTGAAGGACTCAAGCCTATGGCGCCATCTCGTCTGCGCAGGATGTAAGTAGTCGTTTACGCAGGCTGCTCAACCCCGTCGGCAAGACCTCTTTTCCGCCAATGGGGTTGAGCGTTAGCTGAGCGCGCAGTATGCCGCTCTTCACTTTCCAACAGAATGCCCCACACTCCAGGGCACGCCGCCCTGGTGTCTGGAACTCCAGGATCGTCTTGGCTATCCAATACGCCGAGCATTCCAACTAGAAACCAGCAGTCTTTTGTCAGGACTTCGGCGATTTCATCCTCACCATAACACTCGGCTGTGCACTCTCAGGGCAGGTGAAGACATCGCCCCTCCGCTTGCCGCCACACGACAAGAGTGCCAATTGCTTCCGCGCATATCCAAACCGATTACTTCAACAACAGGCAACAGCTACGAAGGCCGGCGCCATAGTGGTGTCGGCCAGTGTCGCACTTCTGCTCTTTTGATCCCTGCCGCCGACAACCAATCCGCTTTAAGTCACTTGCCGGGCTTATGCTTGTGAGGCTTCAAGCCAGGGGTATTCCCGGGGGTATCCTTGTTATCCCGCCGACGCTTATCCGGCTGCCCGGTGGAGGGAGCTATCGGCTTCGGGCCAGGCTTAATCGACATAACTTGACTCCTTCATTGAGAGGGAACGGCCATACAAAGCTGCAACATCGCGCCACGACTGTCAATATACCCTAACGATATAAACTAATTCGTTCGACATTGCCGTTGCCCGCCCTCCCTCCATTCTGCCCAGGGAGGCTTGACAGTATCAGCACTGTTTCGCAAATGAGATGAGGTGCCGGAGCGCTCCCGCCCGATCCTGCCATGTGTCTACGTTCCACGATGGATGGTAGACCCACGTCATCAGGGCGGACCCTCCCGTGTAGTCCAGCGACCAGACTTCCCGAGATTCAATGTAGCGTCGCTTGCCAGCCCCTCGATTCACCTGCTGGGCGATGAAGGGCTCCAAGCCCGGTCGCGGTTCACCATGACTAAAGAACCGCCAAGCTGTGCGACCGAGCACCAGCACCACATCCGGCCGAAGCACCGGCAGAATGTCTCGAACCAATACGTCCCCGCCGTCGCGCAGCGCCTGATTTCGCGGCCGGTGATTTGCTTGGGAACCTGCGAACGCCTGCGATAGGTTCAGGAATGCCACGCGTCTCCAAGCCGCGGCGGCGTCTTGGAGTTGGTAGTCCTGCCGCCCGGTGAGGATCAGATCGAGCGCCTTGAAGAAGGGTCCGTCACGGCCGTTCCGGACCGGCAAGGCCATCTCTCGGAAATGGTCTTGAGTGAAAGGACGGGTCACTTCTAGCGAATCGCTCGTCCCCTCCCTCCGATAGTGCGACTCGCCAAGCAAGAGCACCCGCCGCCCCTCCGTCCCGCCCCAGTAGAGGTCACCCCAATACGGGGTGAAACGAACTTCATTGGGCCATTGATGGCCCTCCAGATCCGTTTCAGGTGGGATGGCAGACTTCCGCACAGCTTGATTTCCCTTGGTCATACTCACTCCTCCAACAATGCACTCCGAATAGACCCGAACAGGACAACACTGTCAGCTGAAACGACTCAGTGGCCGCCCCGTGCCATCCTTTGCCCGCGCTTCGCTGGCTTCTTACCTGGCGGCAGCTTCTTCACCTTAACTTTGTCTTGATCGACAGAGATCTTGGCAAGCATGACCTCTCCAAAGCCACGCTCGAGGATGCGCGCGCATACAGACTTGAGCACAACCTTGGCGAAAAATGGCAGATGTAGTCCTGGCGCTTCAGACTGGCTTATCACACCGAACACCACCTTGTAATCCTTGACATCACGCGGGACGTCAACGGGAAGATCAAGCGCATGAGCCGGATCGATCTTCTCGTTGGCGAGTTGCACGAAGCTCTTGTCTGACTTAAGCAGCTCGGCTGACACCAATCCCTGATTGAACAGGTGACCGAGCACGCTGGAACTGCCGTAGTGCTTTATGTGCAAGAGAGTCTTAGCCCCATAGACATCGCAGAACTCAACTTTGTCGTGCACACCGCCCACGTTGAGAAGCTTGCGATCCATCAAACACCACGCCCCATTGCTCTCGTCCACAAGGGCCTGGTTGTAAGCCGCCTCATCGTCGTGGTTGTAGATCGGTAGCTCTAAAGGGAACTTGGCGATGTTCGCATAGAATTCTTCGATGCTTGCGGCAAAATCATCATGGACCTCAAACCAGTTCCCTGCGGAGAGCACGTAAGATTTCCCACCATCCTCCAGCTCACAGTGGATGCAGCGGTAGACTTGCCAGTCCTCTACGGTCCACTGCTCCTCATCCACTGCGAATGCCTGCCGGGATCGCAAGAACTCAATGTTCGGCTCTGCATCCGGATATGCTTGTACGAGGCCAGGCAGGTGGAGATCCGAAGACATGCCTTCGTTCTTCTTGCGGGTGAACTTGAAGCCTGCGATGCGGGCCCAGTCCACCACATCCGGAATAGCAAGCCAACAACCCTCTACCCGCCCACCTTGCTTCCAAGCGATCTTTAGCTTCTCCACCATCAGGGCATCTAGCTCGACTGCACGTTGACCCTTGGGCCTTAGCTGGCGAACCTGATCAACCCAAGGAAACTTCTCCTTGTAATCGGTGGAAGAGTAGGCCCGAAGATAGCGGCGCAGCTGCCTTCTCAGCTCCGGTATATCCGCTTTGCTGGTGAAGTTGAGGGCATCCGATCCGGACAACCGGCGCCCCATCTCAGGCGCATCGGGATAGCCAACGATGCCCCGAATAAGGTCGCGCTCGATATCGATGCCGAATTCCAAGGCAGCAGATGCCTGACTGGTTTGCACACGGCTGTTCTGGTCATCCACGAAGGCGCGCTTATCCACACTACGTAGAGCATCCTGCCGCACGGAGTTCAGTGTTACGAGCAGCCCAAACCGCTCCTCAAAAGCCTCGGGCTTTAGTAGATGCCTTCCTTGGCCAAACGTAACGGCGAAAAGGCGCTTGTCCACAGGAACGATGAGGACGGCTGCGGAGGACTGGACATTTCCAAGCTTTTTCTTATCCACAAAGGGCGTAAACAAGGGAGACCACTTCGGCTCCCGTGGTGCCGTCGGCTTCACGAACAGTGTCCCGTAATGCGACGCACCATCGACTACGGGAATGCCAGCAACTTGGACGGCGATCGCGTCGTAGTCCGTCTTGATGTCCTCACGCAGCAAGTAGACCGAGTAATTGTTCATACCCCTCCCTTGGACAAACAATTCAACTGTGGTGCTACCACCCCGGCCGGGCGTCCTATGCCACTGATTCCTCAGAGCTGCCCATTCGCCTGCCGGAACGCCTAAGACGCATTGCACACAAATCTTCTTACCTGAGGTCTTTGAAAGCAATCTAGACCCGATTGCCGAGCCTAGTTCACTCCACTCCCGCCCGACCGGGCTTTCCCGGGTTGCAGCGGCGCGCCTTGCGAATCAATCACGATCACCTCGCCCAGCCCCATGGCACGCACGGGTGCCTCGACACGGGACAAGTCACCCACCACGACCCAAGTCAACTTGCTGGCGTCCAGCGCGGCGGCAGCGGCCCGGACCTCGTTGAGATCGAGTTGTCGGAGGGCGCTGCTGCGCTGTGTGGTCCAATCCTCTGGCCGGTCGAACCGCACGATGTCTGCGATCTCCGACGCGACGGCCTCCCGCGTCTCGAAACCACCCGCCAGACGCCGCACCTGGCTCTCCCGGAAGCGTGCAACCTCGTCCTGCCTGGCAGGCGCCGGTCCGGACGCGTACTCCGCAATCTCGCGGTGAATCTCCGCCATGGCCTCCGCCACGCGGTCGGACTGCACCGGCGCCACCACTCGCCAGGGTCGCGCTATCGGGGCATTGGCAGCACTGGAGATCACGCCGTAGGACCAGCCCTTGGCCTCTCGCAGATTCATGTTGAGGCGCGCGCTTGGCGATCCTCCCAGGACGGAATTGGCGACCTCGAAGGCCAACGTCCGGGGGTCTGAACTCGGCGCGACCAGTTGCCCGGCCACCAGGGTAGCCTGCAGGGCGCCAGGGCTGTCGACCAGATACACCCGTGGCCTCGCCTGCGCGGGCAGGCGGTCGTCGATGCGCACCTCAGGGATCCCACCCGACCCGCGCCAGTCGCCCAGATGCCTCTCAAGGACCGGGATCAGTTCGTGGAGCGTCGTATCCCCGACCACGACAAGCGTGCCCCGCTCCGGCCGGATCCAGGCACGGTGGAACTCCACCAGGTCATCGCGGCGCAAAGCCTCAACGGAGGCCACTGTGCCCGGTGCATTGAAGGCCTGGGCGTACGGATGATCGAGCCCGTACAGCAGCGCAGGAAACAGGCTCGTGGCCAAGCGCTGTGGGTTAGCCGCCTCCTCCCGAAGCGCCCCCACCTTGGCGGCACGCATGCGATCCATCGCTGCCGGCTCAAAGCGCGGTCGGCGCAGCATGTCCGCGTACAGCGCAACCGAATCGTCAAGCGTGTCTCTGAGACCGACCAGGGTCACCGCGCCGCTGCCCACGTCGACACTTGAACCCAGCTCCGCCCCCAGCGATTCAGCGCGCGCCGCGAACGTCAAGGCATCGTAATCCCCTGCCCCCTCCGCCAGCATGCTGAACGCCATGTCTGCCAGACCCGCAGTTGCCGCGGGATCCACCGGGAATTGATACGACATGCGAACAAGCGGGACGTCCTCCCGTCGAGCCAGGATCACGTGGGTGCCGTTCGACAGCGCCGCCCGCTCGATCGCAGGGAATCTCAACTCCGGATAGCTTTCAGGAAACGGTGGCCCTGCGCTGCGATCCACGCCCGGTGCCGCAGCGCGATGGGTTTTGCCTGGGCTTTGCGCGTGGGACACCGCGTCAGCCGGCTCGGCCTCCTCAGCGAACGCAGCGCGGGCGCCCGGAATGACCGTCAGGATGTGATCCCCCTGCCCCAGCCAGCGGCGAGCGACGCGGACCAGCTGGTCGGGCGTGGCCGATGCCACCACGTCGGCGGACCTCCGGTAACAGCCTGCATCGCCTTCAAATGCCTCACAGGCGGCGAGCACTTCTGCCTTGCCGTCCATCCCACCGTTACGCTCGATGCTCTTCACGAACTCGGCCCGCATCGCGGCCCGCGCACGTTGCACCTCATCGAGGGTGGGACCATCCTTCAGCAGACGCTGAAGCTCCACCTCGATGGCGGTTTCCACGGCCGACGGGTCGACACCATCGCGCACGTTGGCGACGATCATGAGTCGAGATCCGAGCTGCCCCCCTGCCTCTGCCGTCACGTCAGTGGCAAGTTGATCGGAGTGCACCAGGCGCTTGCCCAGCCGGGAGGCATTGCCTCCTCCCAGGATGTAAGCCAACACCCGCAGCTGATCAAAGTCCGGCGTCCCACGAGCTGCGATGTTCCATGTCCGGTGAACACGCGCTTGAGGGACCTGATCGGACAAGGTTTCCCGGGTGGTGGAAGCCCGGTTGGCGACGTCCACGGAAGACCTGGCTACGTCGGGCGCAGATGGGATGTGCCCGAAGTAGGACTCAACCTTCTTCCTGGCCTCTTCAACGCCAACATCGCCTGACAGCACCAGCACCGCGTTGTTTGGGCCGTACCAGGTCCGGAACCAATCCTGGACGTCGGCAAGCGTGGCCGCCTGCAGATCGCGTGCGGATCCGAAGGTCGAATGATGGTACGGGTGCCCCGGCGGGTAGCTTGACCGGGAGAGCTGCTCCCATACGAGTCCGTAAGGCACGCCACGCCGCTGCAGCTTCTCGTTCTCGACAATGCCCCGTTCGGTATCCAGCGCCTTCTGATCGATGGCACCCAGCAGATGACCCATGCGATCGGACTCCATCCAGAGCGCCAGGTCCAGCGCCGTGGATGGAACCACCTGCATGTAGTTGGTGCGCTCCGGCGTAACCGTGGCATTGACGTCGGTGGCGCCGACGCGTTGCAGCGGCCCGTAGTAGGCGTCGCGGTAATGCTCGGTGCCGCGGAACATCAAATGCTCGAAGAGGTGCGCAAAACCGGTGCGGCCGGCAGGCTCATCTCCGGAGCCCACCTGATACCACAGGTGGACCGCCACGATGGGCGCCTTCCGGTCGGTGTGCACAATGACACGCAGCCCATTGGGCAGCGTGAAGCGCTCGAAGGGGATGTCCACCGCTTGCGGAGCTGCAGCCGAGGCGTGCGACGCCGCTTCCGGGTTGCTCGCCCCCACGGGCAGGCTGAAAGCGCCAAGTGCGAGCGCCGTCCCAAGCCACCTCTTCGCGCGACCCACGAAAGCCCCCATGCATCTCCCTCGCTACGTAGTTGCCGACCCGCACGCCCTGCAACACCGCGACGGGGCACCGGAACTGCTCGGGGCTCTCAACTCCCCATGCCGGAGAACCGGCCTCACCCCAGCCTGTTCCCGTGCAGCGCCGCAGCTGCTGATCCGATCTTAACGCCCAAACTGCTCGCAATGCCTGGAGACCATCGCTTGATACTCCGCCATGGGCGCCAGGCCCATTCGAGCGCGACGCTCGTCAAGCGTCCCAGGGGCTTCAACCGCGCGCGGTTCCCAACGCCCCGGGTCTGCACAACGCCCCTGCGTTCCATAGCGCTGGAGAATTGTGCATGCTATTGAATCTCAGACCCAATTTGACGCGGCATTCTGCCTCGAGGTCATTAAGGGGGTCGCTGCTTCTGTCAGGGAACACTGGAAGGATGGATTCGCACCGAATGGTGGGCAAGCAGGAATCAGACCAATCCGTACATGCCGGGACTGGAACTACGGCGATCCGTACGAGACAAATGCCAGCCTTAAGATCACTCCAGCAATAGACCCTCAAACTGACTGATACTTTCTACTTACTGGCACGGCGAAAATCAAGAACATCCACATACGCACAATCTTCATCCACATCATATGAGATGCGGCACAGAGTCCTCAAACCAGTAATTTGTCGAAAAACATTTCCCCCAACCGTCACAAGCGTCCCACGCAGGGGGTTGTCCGATAGCGTGCGAGCATCCTCGACGAAATCATCGATGTAAGCGTCAGCTGCGGACCAATCAAATTTTTGGGAATGCTCAAACTCCCATGCATCCAGCTGCCCCTGGGCACTCGCAGTAATCCTGACCTGATAAATTTTCACACCCACTCCATAGGCGAAATCATGAATCATTCAGTTAAAGCCAGAAGGATTTAGGCCACCTAATAGAGGGGCTTCGGGGGGGCACCAATCTGCCTTCCCAGCTCTCGCTTCTTCTTCCTCGCAGCCCGGAGCTCTTCATACTCTTCCAATAGGATCACAGGCTCCGTTCCATCACGTAGTCGTTCCCGCACTTCAGCAACCCGCGCCAGCCAATCCTGATCACTTTCTTTCATATCACGCCCTCCAAAAATGAGTTCCTTGTTCAAGCACGCATTGCGACTCTAGGCTATCAGACCACAAACACGGGTCAACTTGCCCATTAGTTCTATCTGGCCGCTATCGGAACCGATAAGAGATCATGCGGGCGATGGAACTGGCAGCATTGTCAGGTATGCCACTCGCGCATCGTGGAGCCAACATCCAATGGTGCCGCCCAGGATCGTGTATGCATCACAGATAGACGTAACTGAACGCTCTGACCCGCCCCGTGGCTACCAAGGGCTCCATGGCTTCCGCAACAGAGCGCTGGAACGCCGGGTCCTTGTCGGCATGCTGGGCAAGCAACCAAGCCGCGTCCGCCCCGTCCTGGCCCACCTGCGCCACGGTCGGCCAGCCATGGGCCGCAACGATCGCCTTCAGCCGAGCGGTGTGCACCGCATCGACGGCACTGAGCACCCTCTCCTCGCCCTCGGTGGTCAGCGGGAGGTCCCGCACCGCCTGATCGGCATTCTTCATCCGCAGGAGCTCACCGCGCAGCTCGGGCTCAGTAGGCGTCCCGCCGCTGGCTCCCAGCGGCGCGAGAAGGATCGAAATCACCAACAATGGGCCGAGTCGTTGCGCCACAGCCACACTTCCTGCGTGAATCCCGGTCGCCAATTGAACGCGACATTGGTAGGACTCGGCTACTCATGCAATAGCAGCCGATCCCCTGGACCAACATCCGCCAGCACATAGTGCTCGAAGCGGACTATTTTTTCCTCTTGGATGAACCGTCGCGCTCATGGGAGGAATTGTACCCCTCAAGCGTAATAACCAGATCTGGCGCCGGCACCTCCGGGGGTCGCGCAGGCTTTTCCAGCGGGGGAGAGTAGGACTTCCGCTGCTCATCTTTCTTTTCATCAACCATATTGATTCACCGCAGCCCTAATTAGAAACACAATAACAGTCAAGGTGAAACATCCAACCGAGAAGGAAATTTCGCGATAAGCCTTCTCGACGTAGTCCAGCTTCTCATTATAGAGACCCTCAAGACTAATGATTGCTTCAGAGTATTTGCGAGAAAGACCAACCAGTACAGTCGGCGACTGGTTGTCCAGAAAATACTCAACCATATCATTTGCTGCCGACAATTTCACCATGTTCGCCAAGCGTGCTGCGCGAAAGCAAAATGACCATGATGAAATGAAGGAACCAAACGTCAGGATGAGCAGAATCAATACCACCCAGTCGAAAGTACCTTTCGCAGGCGCAACCATCTCGCCAGCCCACTTCGCAACCACAAAAAATGCCGCTACGAAGAAGGATATCGACGCAAGATACCTTGTCGCCTTTTCCTCCAAACGCCGATACCTTTCGACCTCGAGAGAAAATTGAGCCCTTTGATGCTCATACATCAACTTAATCTTGTCAACATCAACGACCACAGAATCCATTCAAGCCCCTGCAAATTCAGATCCAACGCAGCCCATAAAGTAAACGCAAGCCCTGCAATTCGGCAAGCTCTAGTTAATGCCGACGACCGGCAAACTGAGTAGCTGCTCCACAGAAAACACCCCTCGAGCCATCAGCTCCACATCTTCAGCGTCGACAGGGAATTAGCCGGTTCCGCGCGTCCCTACCAAGCATCCACGCTCCACGACTGGCGATAAAGCCAAGCCATCAGCTCAGAAGCTCCCCAACAGCAGAACCTCCCGAAAACGAAGACCTCGCCGCCTTTAGCACCTGATTTCGCGCCTTTGAGCGACCGAGAAACCTGCGATATCTTGAGAGCTTTATGAACGCAGGGACTTCAGAGCAATCCGCTACCTTTACCTGCGCCGAGCTCACGCTGGATGATGCTTCTGACCAAATCCAGCGCACCTTCATCACCACAAGCCGGAGGCTTGCTCGCTCTGCAACCGGCTAGCAATAGCGGAATCAATCCCGCACCAAATCCAAAAATCCTTCTTGACATCCTGTCCTCGCGAACCCCAGCAGGGGCAACTTCACCTATTATCGACCTGATGCGTCGGTTCTTTAGCTTGAAGAGCACACAAGCCATGAGGGGACTTATCGGGGCACCGTGAGTTTCCGCTTAAGGCGTGAGAGCCACTCACCGAAGGGAACAGCGTCCTCGTCGCATACCGCTAATGAAGCTCATTGGCCCGATAGGCTCCAAATCGCCTTACAACCTCGGACACGGGAGCAGCATTAACAAGAAGCAATTGCGGGCGCCTTTTCGACCAAAGGAGCCCTTGCCTGCAAATGAGGGATTTGTGACCTGTCCGATTGATCACTGGCAACCACTGGGACCTCCATGTGTCGGCCATTCGAACTTCAAGTTCGCGGCTGAAGGGTTGGCTCGATCGATGAATCCCCCATAGCCGGCATCAAGCCTTGGCTTGAAGCGTGGGCACTGAGGCGAGGAATCACAGAAACCGAATCTTCGCTCCTTGGACATTCAGTGCCCGTGACCTGGCAGAGGCTAGAGCGTCTTCGAATCTGCTTAGCTCGCGCACGCACGCCCTAGCCCCACGTAGCCTTGCTCGCCAACCGCAGGCCGCAATGACATCCTTTAGCAACCTGCAGCTCGCCAAGGCTCTGAGCAGCCGGCCCTTGGCCCCCGTGTTGAGGCGAGACTCGAACAGCATTCATCTGCGGGGCCTGCTGTATAGCCTTGGGTCATTGGCGCGCCAAAGACTGGTGCCCAGTTCTGCGTAGACCACTGTGACACTGGCGACAGACATGGTCGTAGCGCCAGACATCCCACCGCCCAAGCCATTTCTCAGCCATCAACTCTCGGCACCGTTTATCAACCGTACAGACCTAAGCTAGCAATCCCAGAGGGGGTTGTTAGCTTGTAGCAATTAAACAGTACCGTAATGACTGCGATTCGACATAATTTTTATCCAGTCAAGTCTTTGATTTTAATACATTAAATTCATCCAGTTCCTGCGTAATTTTCTTTTCCTGAAGAAGCAGTAATGGGCGCTCACAATAGATGCCTACGGTCGGTACGCGAACGACCCATTTCCATTGACGATTGCTGAAGCTGGTTTATCTGTACCTCCATCGAAACGATGGAAGCCCGCAATGCCGTTGACTCCCCCACCAAGCCCCCTCCAAATCTACCTGGACGACCCCAACGGCTCGCTGGAGATGTCCGACATCCGCATCGGCAGGTTTCGGATCGGAAAGCTGGTCGTCACCAGCCGAGAGGCCGCGATCCAGGCCCAAGAGATTCTCAATGCCGCCTATGAGCGCACCCGCCGCGCACGCTCAACGAAGAACGGCACCCGGTATCCCGAGCCGCTGCCGGCGGGCACACCCGGGCGCTCGCTCTCCGTAGAAATTGACGACTACATCCGCAATCGCGGCGACTACAGCTGCCTGGCCAGAGAGACCGTCGAGGCGACCTCTCGCACCCTACGGCTGCTTCTAATGACCTGCGGGGACATACCAGTCACCCGCATCGACCACGCTCACATCTACAAGCTGTGGGACCTCATTCGCTGGGCCCCAGACCGTCTGCTGTCCGACCCCGAGTACCGAAGGTTTACCTACGACCAGGCGGTCGCGCGTGGAAAGCAACTCAACGTTGCTCCGCCCGCCCCCGCCACGCTCGAGAAACACCGGCGCTTCCTATCGACCTTCTTCAAAAAGCTAGAGAAATCCAAGGCCATTGGTGCCTCGCCGATGGTCGCCTTCGACGAAATCAAGAAAGACTTGGTCGTGGATCCGAACAAGCCCGAGCGCCTTTTTGACGATGCAGAACTCAAGCGCATCTTCGACCTGGAGACATATGTCCCATGGGCTAGCAAGTACCCCCACCGCTGGTGGCTTCCAATCCTTGGCCTGTGCACAGGGGCGCGCATCAACGAAATCGCTCAGCTGAAACTAGCGGACGTAGTGCAACAGGCTGGCGTCTGGTGCATACGGATCCAGAAGACCGTCGATCCCGACTTGGCGCACAAGACCCGCAACCGAAGCCGTCAGCGCCTGAAAGGAAAGTCTGCCATTCGAACCCTCCCCATCCCTCCCCAAGTGCTTGATGCGGGCTTTCTGGACTTCGTGGAGGATATCCGCGCGTGTGGCCATCCTCGATTGTTCCCCCACCTGACCGCCGGCGTGAACCGCAAAACGGGTGAGTCGAACCAGCGCTACAGCCAAGCGGCGCTCAACCAGTTCAGCACCTACCTGAAGAGCTTGGGTTTCGGGAAGGGGATTGGGCTGCACGCCTTTCGGCACACCATCGCCACGGAGCTCCATCACAAGGGAATTCCCGACGAGGACATTGCCTTGCTGACGGGCCACAGCATCAGCAAGAGAGTGCCGGTGCTGCATGAGGCCTACTTCCATAAGAAGCCGGAACTCGCCCGAAGGAAGCAAATCGACCTTCTGAGCCGCTACGCGCCGCCGGTGGAGCTGCCGCCCTACCAGAGGGGGCAGTTCGCGAAACAGCTGAGCGACCCGGGAAAGTTCTACCCGTAAGCTATTGCCAATGGCCAAGCCGCTGCGGAATGACGCGGTGCCGTTGCCATAGGCTGTCGTCATTCGCATCGAGGCGGATTTCGAACTACGCTATCCCTTCTGCACCTCGGATAGAACAGATGACAATCGATGTCAGCCACCTCTCGGCAAAAGAACTCAAGACGCTGATCGCTCAAGCAGAGAAACAGCAAACCAGAGTACTGACTCGCCCCAAGGCTGCCGCCATGCGAGCCAAGATCAACAAGTATGTTAAAGACCACGGTTACACGATTGAGGAGCTCTATGGGGCGCTTTCAAGTCCATCCACGGAAAAGGCCGGCAAGCGAGTAGTCCGGAATCCGAAGAAGACGGCCGGCAGCAAGGTCGCCCCTAAGTACCGCAATCCGGCCAACCCTGGTGAGACTTGGTCCGGCCGTGGGCGCCAACCGAAGTGGCTCGCTGCTTTGGTTCAGAACGGGAAGTCGCCGAGCGACTTCTTGATCAAATGAGTCCGCACGTCATGATTCCACGTGACTTCACGCTGTAACGCTTACCAACCACCATCTTGTGGCCCTCGCCAGAAATCGAAATTCCGTGGATTCGCGTCATTGCGAATCCACCTCTAGCAGCGCAGCTTCAAAGTCTTCGCTGGACCTTCTTCACTCAGGCTAACCCACCGCCTGGCCGAGCGACATTGGCGCAACATGCTGAGCATCATGCATTGCTTAGGCCAACGACCGGCCCACTCGGTCAGAGGCGAACTCATATCTACAAGAGTCTCTACTAGCCATGCGACTGTTCGGCCGTCATTTGAAGCGGTATCCCACACCTCTAACCGTCACCAGCACTCCGGTGATGCCATGATGCTTGAGCTTCCTCCTGATATTGTGGACATGCGTGTCGACAACCCGACTGGACGAATCATCGGCAGCGACGCCTTGGAGCAGCTCTCCACGCGTGAATGCTCTGGAAGGGGACCGCAGTAGCGCATAAACGATGTTGAACTCGGTCAGGGTCAAGTCGACGACAGCCGGCGGTCCAGACGCCTCTGATTCAACCAGTGCCCTCATCGCCACTCCATCTGCAATCAGCCTTCCCTGCCGGAGGATGCTATCCATTCCCCATCCAAGCGAAACGCGACGCAACACCACATGAACACGAGCGACGAGTTCCCGCAGACTGTATGGCTTGACGATGTAATCATCTGCGCCGCAATGCAGCGCACCGAGCCTATCCCGCTCATCGTCGATCGCAGAAATCATGATCACAGGTGTGCTCGCCCTTCCGCGGATCATAGCGAGCACATCGGTACCAGCCATCCTGGAAGACATCGTCTCTAGAAGCACTATGTGAGGGTGCCAATGGGCGAACAACTCCAAGGCATGCTCTCCGTCATCAGCAACCGCTACGAGGAACCCCTCCTTTCGAAGTTGAGCCTCAAGTATGCCGGCGCTTTCAATGTCACCCTCAACCAACAGCACTCTTCTCACGCTGTAAGGAGACGACACCGAGTACACAGAGTTCGAAAGAGTCATTGATCAACTATTGATGTTTGTCCAGGAGCCGTCGAGGCGGCGAGCCCTTCTTATCACCACGCCGGGGCGTCGCCAACTGGCCGATGACGACGGTCAGCCTGCGCCGCATGTCCGCACATGCAGGGAGTGCTCCAGACGTCGCATGGAGAATTTTCCCCCACCTTTGCGGGTTGCTCGAAGCAGCGCCATCCACTTATGGATGAAGCCGCAAATTGCCCTGCCGTCAGACCGAAAAGAGCAGTACTTGCAGGCACCACCGCGCCCTCGTGAGGATCCGCGGACAGATGCCAGCGAGAGAAGGATTTGAGCCGGCTCATCGACATCAGACGAAGTAGTCATGGATCGCGACAGCGGCTTAGGATGGACCTCCAGGCCGAGCCGCTCTCGCGCCCCGCGGCCGCAGCGTAACGCCACACTTGATTCACCCTGCCTGCCAACTTGCCGGGGGCAGCGGATACCTAATACTCTGTCGAAAGCGTGAGCTTGGGTAGTGACTGACAGCCACTTCGACAGGGTTGCCGGCTGTGGAGTAGTAGAAGCGAACAACTTGAAGTGCGGGATCACCTGGCGCCACTTGAAGCAGATCGGCGGTCTCCTTGTCGAGAACCGTAGCCGTCATGTCCTGCCGAACTTCCGTCACGGCTATGCCGTACATCCGCTCCAGATTCTGATAGATCGGCCCACGTGCTATCCGCGAGGTGATCTGGGCCGCCGCATACTCCGGATGGAGGTAAACTCGCACAACGCCCGCCGGCAGTGAAGCAGCTGACCGCCTTCTTAGAAAACAAGCCTCAGACAACTGGATACCACGCCGGCACTCCAGAACGTCCGAGAGGCGCTCATTGACGGTGATCAAGCCCAAAGATACGTGGTGAAGCTCTGTCCTTCGGAGAAGCTCGCGAAGGCCATCTACAGAAATGATCGGGGGAAATGCCTCCACCTCCTGTGGCGCCGGAAGCACCATCGAGCCAACCCCTGGGCGAGACGCGATCAAGCCTTGGAACCTGAGCAATGCCAACGCCCGGCGCACGGTTTGGCGGCTCACGCCGTGAACTGACATGAGATTCTTCTCGGACGGCAAAGTACTCCCCACTGGATGAGCCCCGCGCTCAATGTCAATGGTGATTGACTGCGCGAGCGCATGATAGAGAGGCTTCGGTTGGCCTTTGTAGGGCTGGCGTCGATCGGACATTGTCACTTCGTTACTCTTTCCTTTCCATTGCGCGCTGGCCTTCTGAGGAGCGCCGCTCTGTGTTGTCCTGGGCCCAACTTTCACAGATGTCGCCCTTCAAACTTCTCACCTGCGGGCAATGCGCCGGCCTTGCATGGCTTTCCTAAGAGCCAGCCTTGACCAACGGCGTCGGGAACGAGCCGGCACATTGCAATCGCCTGCTGCTCGGTTTCAACGCCTTCGGCTACAAGCGGCAGCTTCAGCGCCTTAGCCATTGCGCAGATGGCTTCAACGGCATGGCTCGCCGGAGAATGAGTGCCTGCAGCTCTGGTGAGCCGGCGGTCCATCTTCAGCCCTGCGAGAGGAAGGTCAGCCAGATAGGCGAAGTTCGAGTAGCCAGTTCCAAAATCGTCCAGGTACACCCTGAAGCCCGCCTGCTTCAGCTCGCGCAGCGCCTCTATCAGCAGCTGCTGAGAGGCAGTGGATCGCTCTGTCAGCTCTAGGACTATGGCGGATGCCGAAACTCCATAAATCTTTGTCTGCGCAAGCAGAAACTGTCTTAGTCCGATGCTCAGAATGTCCTGGGCAGACAGGTTGATGCTTGCGTAGAAGCCGTCCCCACATCGTAGGCGCCATCCAATCTCATCTAGGCTTTTCGCGACCACCACCTTCGCCAGCTCAGTGCCGAGTTTCAGGTGTTCCGCCATGGGTACGAAGGTGTCGGGCGAAACATCGGATCCAGTCAGTGTCCGCCAACGAGCCAAGACCTCGACACCGATCATCTGACGGTCAGACAAGCGTCGCAGTGGTTGGTAGACCAAGTCGATGTCTCCGTGCCTGATTGCGCGAGTCAGCATTAGGTCCAGAGCTTCCCGCCGCCCTTGGAAGACCTTCAGTAGAGCCCCTGACCCTGCTCCTCCAGCCAGAGCCAGCGCAAGGATGGACGTAACTGTCCAAGAAGGTTCGTTCCATAGGCTGCCGGATGCGGCTTGGGCAACGACGCAGATATCGAACTCACTGCTGCAGGCGCGTGTGGCGACGTGCCCGGCAGATGGAGTCAACGCCCCGTTCGTGCCCAGCGACATTTCCTGCACTGCGCCAAAGGATTGAAACCGGTGTCTGCCGTCTCGCGTGACCACCAACGCTCCGCCCCCCTCCATGGGCACTGCCACTCGCTCAAACGCCGTTGGAGCCGTGGTCACAATGGCGTTTCCGTACGACGCGAGGTCCACTTTGATGCGCCCATCGCCAGGGGCGGCCACGCTCCGCCAGAACGAATAGCCTCGAACGAGGCGATTCGGAGCGACAAGCTTTACAGGCGTAGGAAGGCGCCCCCATATTGCTGTACATATCAATCGCCCGTTGCTCAATCTCCCAACATCCTTAATGTAGCGGGAGTGAAACGCTATGAGACGCAGCTCGGCTAAGTCCTCATCTCCACAGGGCGCGGCATCTATCAACAGCGCCTTGTTCAACCCATCAACGCCGGCACGGGCAACATCTTGAGCGTGTTCCAAGAGAACGACCGTATAGTCGGCAAGTTCAACTTTAGCCCGCTGCGTGACTGCCAACTGGGCCGCCGCCAGAGTGCTCGCGACCACGGCTATCCCCAGAAGAAAAGGCGCTGAACGGAGAAGTGCCCATCGCAAAGATCGCCGCTTAGCGGATGACTTGCGCATTCCTGACTCCGGGGTTAGGACCCGCCGGACAGATTGCTATCCGGCGGGATCGGACTCAACTGGCGTGAACCAAACGGGGGCGGAACTCAGTATTTACCTTAAAGAATGCGACTGCCTGAGCAAGCCCATCGGCCTGGTCTTCGACGGCACCGGCTGCTGCTGAGGCCTCTTCCACCAATGCAGCATTCTGCTGTGTCACCTCGTCCATCTGCATCACCGCCTGGTTAACCTGTTCAATGCCCGCAGTCTGTTCTTGGGAGGCTGCGGATATCTCCGTGATCATGTCGCGTACGCGCTGGACGCTCTCAACGACCTGATGGATGGTGGCCCCCGTCTGCCGGACCTCGTTCGAGCTGTCGACCACATCCTGGACCGAGCGATCAATGAGTTGCTTGATCTCCTTCGCTGCCTCAGCGCTGCGCTGGGCCAGCGTCCGGACCTCGCTTGCAACCACTGCAAACCCCCGACCTTGGTCCCCTGCCCTAGCAGCCTCCACGGCCGCGTTCAGCGCTAGTATGTTGGTTTGGAAGGCAATCCCATCGATCACCGTGGTGATGTCTGCGATGCGCTGAGACGACCCCTCAACCTTTTCCATCCTTTCCATTGCCCGATCAACGGCGCGGCCCCCCTGAAGGGCAAGTTCACCAGCGTCCGAAGCGAGTTTGCTAGCCTGCAAGGCATGATCCGCGTTCTGGCGCACCGTGGAAGTCAACTCCTCCATCGACGCAGCCGTCTCCTCCAGGTTCGCCGCCTGCTGCTCCGTGCGACGTGACAGGTCCGAGCTTCCCTTGCTCACTTCCGCGGCGGACACCCGAATGACTCCGGCTCCGTCCTGGATGCCTCGTACGATGCTGCCAAGCTGCTCCGAGGAGGAGTTCGCGGCATCACGCATTTTGGCGAAAACGCCACTGAACTGGCCGGCTACACGGTAGGTCAGATCGCCTTGAGCCACCGCCCCCAGCAGACTCGCGATACTCGAAAGGCTTCGGTCGCTGACGTCGAACATCTGGTTAAGGTTATCGATCATCTCTCGGAAGCTGTGACTAAAGCCATCTGAAGTTCCGCGTTGTGAAAAGTCCCCCAATGCCGCGGCTTGAACAAGACGACGAATCTCCTCGTTGATCGCCAACAAATTGCTTCGTGTGGTCTCCATAGCTTCTGTGATAGCGGTCTGATCTCCGGGCAGAGCCTCCATCCGTACGCTCATGTCCCCTATCGCGTAATGCTGAGCGATGTCGACGATCTGTTCGATCAGCATGTTGGAGCGCTCAACCATGGCGTTGGTGTCAATTGCGAGCTGGCCAAAGGCACCCGGATGACGGGAGCTATCAATACGATGGGACGTCCGCCCTTCGGCCTGAGCAGAGGCCATTTCCTCCTGATCAGCGATGAGAGCCTTGATGCGATCCTGCATCGCGCTCATGCTTCTCAACAGTGCTGCTGTCTCGTCTCGTCCCTCCACCTTGATTAAGTTCTCGATGCCCCCCAATGCAATGGCATTGGCAGTTCTTGTGGCTTGCTCCAAAGGAACGGTCAAACTGCGCGTGATCGCAATTGCCAACGCGATGCTGAGCACGATCGCGAGAAGCCCGGCTGTGATAAGCATCGTGCGACCGCTGGCGCTCGCGGCTTGTGCCTCACGATAGCTTGCGTCCGCCAAGCGCTCCTGAAGCTCCGCGTTGGCAAAGATGGCAGCTTGCCACTCATTGAGGAGCACATCTCCTTCTGCGAGAAGCTTAGTAGCCTGAACTACGTCACCCTGCGAGGCCGCCTCGACAACTGAGTCATTGACCCGACGCGCTGCGAGTCGCTTTTCGGTGATGACGGCACGAATCCTCTTCCCTTCCTCGTCGGCAGGGGTTGCGTAGAGGGCATCACGAGCCTCGTCGTACACCTTCCGCTGCTCGGCGATCTTTCGCATCAAGGATGCCTGGACATCCTTGTCCTGCAGCATGATCAGTTCACGCAACGAGATACTGATCTGCATGTTCGCGCTTGCCATGGATTTGGAGAGTCGAATGCGCTCCATGCTCTCTTTGACTATCGAGTCCATGCTTCGCTCAGCACGGGACAGCGTCCAAAGACCGGACGCAACGATGGACATCGCAACCGCGATCAAGATAGCGAAGGCGGCACTCAAGCGGGTACCGACCCTGAACCGCATCAAGAAATTCTTCACATTCACACCTTTCATGGGGGAGGAGTTGGCTCCTGGCCGACAACGTCAGCGGGCCAGTGATCGGCCCCATCCGGCACAACCTTAGCCCTCCCACAGCGGAGTAGCACCCCACCTGGACTTTTCGCAATGACCACCATATAAGCGACATTGCGCGACGTTCACCACCTTTCTTGACAGGCGCTGCGTATCCAAAGAGTCGGTCCTGCCCGTTTACAGCTGCGCGCCATCGAAATCAGCAGGAACATGTATCTTTCGTTTGTCCATGACTTGTCCATAGTTGCCAGCGAAGGCAAGGACATGCCCCCCTCGAGGCAGGCGGCGCCTCCTGTCAGGGGAGAGGTCCACATTGCCCCTGACCATCTCCCATTGAATGGATATTCCCGGACGGAGGCAGGGATACACACGCATAACCAACTCGGCTTCAATGGTTGGCTTCGTCCTGCAGAGATCGGACGTCGGATGCACGGGATTACACAACGCATGCTGACCCGTAGGTTTCGCCATTTGGAGCGCGATGGGCTGGTAAGTGCGTCACTACTTAGATGAGCTGGCACCCCGAGTCGAATATGCACTTGCTGACCCGAGAGACGAAATCTTGGCTCAATTATTTCCTCTTTGGACTTGGATTGGAGAGAATCCTCAACAGCCTTCGATTCGTACGAGAGCCGTTCGCCAGCAAGCTGTCACGCGAAGAGGTTTGAACAGAGCGATCTCTCTGGGCTCAACTATTGACTGAGCGTGCTTGCTGGAGAGTTCATGGATGCCTGGCTCGACCAGAGCGCCTTTGAGTGCCGCTGGGGCAGTCTAGCCCCCTTGGGCTGATCGCTCAGATGGACAAGGTCGTAGGCTTCCTTGCTGTCGAAGTAGTAGCAGAACGAGCCCTTCGGCACTCCCAGCTACTTGACGGCCTCCTCGATGCCCGTGGCGGAGAATCTAGCTCCGTCTACAACTGGAGCTCGGTACGCACAAGCTCTCTCCTGGTGTCATCAAAGCCGCGGTCCGCCCCGGAGGGCGGCCGCGTTGGCGTGATACCTCGGTGTTGGAGGCAACATGAAGTGAACTTCAGGCCGACCGCCTATCAAAATCAACCGCCAAGCGGCATCGCTCGCTCATCGCAGGTGGGCTATCCGGCGCTGAGCGGCTCCTGAATCAGCGCAAGTAGCGGACCTCAGGGACACACATGACTCCCACCTAATCTGTGGAACCACTTGGCATTACTAAACAGACGCTGCGATCAGCACCTCAAGTAACTCGCCGCAGATCTAGCAAGGACTACCTCTCTACCGCCAGTTGCCCAGCGAGGACGACGACTAGCCCAGGCAAGCTATTTAACACCTCCCAGCTCAGCGGCGATCAGCGCTGACACGTCCGTGACCGGAATGCCTTCGCGCTCATTAAATGTCCCGGCCTTCGACCAAGACATGCCGCGGCCGATGGCGAATGCAGCCCGGTATTTGCGCATCATGTTCTTGGGATCGTTCTTCAGCTCTTCCAAGAGGAAAGGCACCGTCCAGACGGAACGCTTGAAGGATCGACCAAGACCAGCCTCCAATTTATCCGCAACTTCACCATAGGTGACGGTGTCGCCAGCCAAGAAGACAATCTCATTACGAATCGTTGGATCAAAGAACACGATCTCCGCAGTTAGGCGGCCAATATCATCGGGTGTTGTTAGCGTAACAGCATTATCAAGACTACCCAGCGCGTGGACCTCACTGTTCTCGAGATCAACCACGCCAAACTCGGGCTCAAACAAGTAGCTCATGAACATACCTGTCGAGATGATGACCCAATCGGTCCTGTCTTGCGACCGCAGCAACTCGCGAACGTCCAGCTGCGCATCGAAGATATCCTGCGGACCACCACGACCGATCGCCTCGAAGTCCACCCCGAACTGCCATGGGAAGTAGCGCGGAATGCCAGACTGGAGCGCGGCCTTGGCAAGCTTCATAGGCGTGTTGATGCCCGCAGCGTAGCCAGCACAGCCGATCACAGTATCGTAGCGGGAGAAGAGAGAAGCCAACTCATCGATCGAGTCATCCACCAAATCCCCCAGCACAATTTCAATACCCGCATTACGAATATCTGAAATATCCTTCTGCTTGGACGGATTGCCCGATTTGACGGCACTTTCGCGAAGCAGGACACTTATTTTTGCTCCATCAACTTCCTTCGCACGACGCGCCAGACTGCGCAGCACCGGCATACCGAGCTCACCCGCTCCCAATACAAGAATATTTCTCGACTTAACGTCATAATTCACATTATTCATCACTGCACTCACTTCAGCTTGTCTTTGCGGTATACTGCCAGCCCGTGAACTGGCGCGAAAGATGGGCACACGCGTGATACTGCCGTCAGACAATCTCCGTAGAGAAGACATCCTTCAGTACTCCCAGACGGTCTGCGATGGACTTCGAGATGATGACGATGGGCTTCGTCGAGAGGTCCTTGCCCATGCAGGCAGCCGTTGGTCGCTAGGTGTCATTCATACACTAGGCGTTTATGGTCAGCTTCGACATGCAGAGATCGGCCGTCGGATGCACGGAATCACGCAACGCATGCTGACCCGTACGCTTCGCCATTTGGAGCGCGATGGGCTGGTAGTGCGTCGCGAGTTCGATGAAGTGGTGCCCCATGTCGAATATGCACTCTCCGACTCTGGATATGAGCTCCTGGTTCGAATGGTCCCTCTTTGGACTTGGATTGTAGAGAACGTCAGCAGCTTTCGATCCGCACGAGAAAGGTTCGATAGAAAGCTGCCACGCGACGAGGCCTGAACAGAACGACCTAACTAAGCTCAGTTATCGCTTCAGCACGATTGCTGGAGAGCTCTTGATTATCTGTCACGAGCGCGGCGCCTTCTTTTGTGCCGCTGCGGCATTCCTGCCCCGGGCTATTCGCTCAGCTGGGCTGGCATGGAGATTGTTGATTAATATCGACCAGGCTCCGCACTTGGGTGTCAGATTCGCCCGATAAAGCCAGCTGCTCGCACTCCACGCTGATGCGACGGCAATGCCGGCACTTGCGCTCAATCCAACGTTGAAAGATCACTGCCTGCGCATCAAGGAGCAGGTCGCTGCCCCAAGTAGTTGCGAGTAAGCACTATCGGCTCGGTCAAGCCCGCATATCGCGCTTCCACGATCGGCGCCATTAAGACCGAAAGACAATGTCTCTCATGGCCGCCCATCCTCTGCAAAGAAGCTTGTTTGGCTTCATTCCGGAGCATAGGCTGCGGGCGTCCAGCGCTTGAAAGAAGGCCCCAAGCTACCGCTGCTCTTTGTGGAGACAGGGAATCTGCAGCAAGTGGGACTTCCGACTGCCGAACTTGCAACAGCGCCCGGTCAGGAGCACAGTTCGTGCATCAAAGGGGGATGGGCAATGGAACGCTCGCAATTCATTATTGATCGCGCACTGTATTCAGACGACGTGGCGGCTCGGGCCGCGCATCGCTATACCGGCCAGCTTGGTATAGAGGTGCGCTGCCAAGGCGCCAACCTCATCGTTGGCATTTGGTCTCCGGACGGCTGTACGGTGCCAGAGGACATCTGGGCCCGGTTTTCTCGAGATTTGCTTGACGAACGCCTGCGAGCGGCCGTGCGAGCGGAGACGAGCGGACTTCAGCAGGAGCTGCTTCGTGCAGCACTGAACCAGGCACAGCCGGCGGTGCCCCATGTCGAGGTTTAGGCTCGCTGAGGCTTTCGCCGCGCCATCGGACTACCAACTGTTGCCTCTACGGTTCCGGCGTCTGCCGTGGGATCACGATCGGGCCTTCGTCTCGTCGATGGCAGGCGACTGGCTCCTGATGAAGATGGAGGACGTTCAGCGTCTGGTGACCCACCAGTTGCCGACCGAGTCCGCCCTCTTTGCGGATTTGGAAGCCCGGCACCTGGCCGTTGCCGGCACCTACCGAAGCAGCTTGGCGCCTCTGCTTAGTCAAATCCGCAGCCGAAAGTCCTACCTGATGGGTGGACCTGCTCTCCACATCTTCGTGGTTTCCCTGCGTTGCCACCACACCTGCAACTATTGCCAAGTGTCGCGGCAGGAAACGAGCGCCACTGCGTTCGACATGGAAAGCGCGCACGCCGGACAGGCGGTGGAACGGTTGTTCGAATGGCCGAGCCAAGAACTGACGATCGAATTCCAAGGGGGTGAACCCCTGCTCAATTTTGAGCAAGTGAAGGCCATCACCCGGCAGATCGTCGAGCGCAATCGGACCGCCCGACGCTCGCTGCGGTTCGTGCTGGCATCCACCCTGCATGACCTCACCGACGACCAGCTGGCGTTTCTGACCGAACATCGCTTCAAGCTCTCTACGTCACTGGACGGTCCCGAATGGCTTCACAACGCCAATCGCCCCAGACCCGGTCGCGACAGCTACCGGCGGACTGTTGAGGGGATTGAACGCGGACGCCGTTGGCTGGGAGACGATGCCGTCTCGGCGCTGACGACCCTGACCCGCCAGAGCCTCGAGGTCCCTGAGGCCATCATCGACGAATACCGGACGCTGGGATTCCACAGCATCTCCCTGCGTCCCCTGAGCCCCTACGGATTCGCCACCAAGACGGCCCGCCGCACCGGCTACCCCACGGAAGACTTCCTGGCCTTCTACCGACGCGCATTCGACCACTTGCTGTCGGTGAACCTGGCCGGCTACGCCATGGAAGAGTCCTACGCGTCTCTCCTTCTCTCCCAGCTCTTCACTTCGTTCGGGCACGGTTACGTCGATCTCCGATCACCCTCCGGAGCCGGGTTGGGCGCCGTCATTTATGACCATGATGGGCGGGTCTATCCGTCGGATGAGGCACGCATGCTGGCCGCCATGGGGGACGATGCCTTTGCCTTGGGCCACGTCAGCCAACCGGTCGGCCAATGGCTGTCCTCGCCCGCCATGGGCCGCTTGCTGGACGCCGGCGTCGCCGAGGCCCTACCCACGTGCTCCGATTGCGCGTTTGTGCCTATGTGCGGCGCTGATCCGATCGAGCACTACGCCCGCCAGGGGGATCCCATCGGCCATCGGCCCAGCAGCGACTTCTGCCGGCGGAACATGGGGCTCTTTGATTTCCTGCTGGAGCGCTACGAGAAGGCTGACCGGAACATCCAAGGATTGATGCGCTCCTGGGCCAATCCGAAGCCATCGGTGGAGGACGCCGTCCATGCTGCCGCTTGAAACCAGAGCCGAGCTGGCGCCGTCGGCGAAAGCCAGTCTGCTGAAGGTCGTGTCTCTGGCAGAGTTTGCCCGATCAGCGCTTCCCTTGGAGCGCCTGGCACTGGATCTGAGGGACGTCCCAGCGGACCACTCCAGCAATGAGCTGCTAAACCTGCCTTGGGGTGCAGTCTTGCCCTCGAGCGGGTTGCGCTCACCCAGTGAGGCTCCTCTCGTTCACTTGGAAGGTCCGCCGGGTGTTTGCAAGCCTGGGGATGTGTTGGAGCTCAATCCCCTGCAGAAGAAGGTGGCGATTCGCTACCGGCGCGGAGACACCGGCAATGTGTTGTTCGCCACCGAGCGCTGCAACAGCTACTGCCTGATGTGCTCTCAGCCGCCCCGAGACGTTCAAGACGATTGGCGGGTGAGGCACCTCCTGGACCTGATCGACCTCATCGATCCGGAGGAACCTTCGCTGGCGATCAGCGGCGGGGAACCGACCCTGCTAGGTGACGGGTTGGTCGACGTGGTGGCCAAATGCGCGCACGTGCTGCCCAACACCCACCTGCACATCCTGTCCAACGGCCGAATGCGTGAGCCCGGCCTGCACGCGAAATTTGCGGGCCTCCATCCTAACCTGAGCTGGGGCATTCCGCTCTACGGAGACCGCTATGCCTTGCACGACTACGTCGTGCAAAGCGAGGGGGCGTTCGCTCAGACCCTTCGTGGGCTTTACGCATTGGAAGCTGCCCAGCAGCGGGTGGAGATACGGGTCGTGTTGGTTAAACCCACGGTCGAGCGGCTGATACAGCTGGCCCGCTACATCTGGCGCAACCTGCCCTTCGTCGAACACGTCGCACTGATGGGCATCGAGCCCATCGGCTTTGCCAAAGCCCATCAGCGTGAGCTTTGGGCCGATCCAGCGGACTACGGTGACGTCCTGTCCGAAGCGGTAGGGCTGCTGGCCGAGGGCGGAATCCCGGTCTCGCTCTATAACCTGCCCTTGTGCGCGTTGGACCGATCGCTTTGGCCCTACGCCGTGCAGAGCATTTCGCCTTGGAAGAACGACTACCTACCCGCCTGCGAAACCTGCTCGGTTCGACAGCGGTGCGGCGGCTTCTTCTCGTGGGTCACACCGGCTTGGACCAGCCGGTCCATCTCTCCTGTCTTGGAAACCTGATCATGTCCAACGCACTGATGATCGTCGGCGCCGCCACCTTGGGAACCCTGGGCACGGAGCCGCCCAAGGGCCAGTCCGAACTTTCCAGGCTCTCCGAGTTGGACGGGAAATACGCGACCGTCCTGAGCACCTCGTTGAATGCAGGCCGGCACAACCTGTATGCAGGGCACCGCAGCCACAGCTCCCATCGATCACACAGTTCCCATCGCTCCCATTCGTCCGGGTCGGGAAGCTCGTATCGCTCCTACACCCCGCCACCGGCGACCTATACCCCACCGCCCACCCGCTACACCACGCCAGCGAAACCGGCGGCGCCCGCAACTTCCCGAACCACCGGGAGTGGCGCCAGCCATTTGAACAGCTACCCGTCCCAGAATCTGGATCCAGCCACCCGAGCAAACTCGAGGTCTACGAACAACCTGACCTTGGAACCTGGCACTTACGAAAAGCCAGTCACGGAGGGACGGGACGCCGATGCGCTCAAGCTGCTCATCATGCGCGTCCAAGCAGCGCTCTATTCCAAGGGCTACGATCCGGGCGCCATCGACGGGGCGCTTACCCCTGAAACCCAATCGGCGCTGCGCATGTTCCAATTGGCCCACGGCATTCGAGCGACAGGAACGATGACAACTCCGACGCTCGACGCACTCGGGGTGCGGCTCTAATCAGCACGCCGGCACCATGCCGTGGCTTCCGCCTAATGCCAAAAGCTGACCACACACCAGCGTTCGTGAAGCCCCCCCCTTCCCCGGGGAGCCTTGCCTGACACCCCGTGAGGTCGAGACCAGGATTGGATTGCGCATTACCCAGGCCATGGCGTAAAGGCACACGGTGGAGCGCTTCGCTTGGGGGGCACACTCTCATGGCATCCGCGCGCATCGATCCGGTGAGCAGGCTCTAGAGCCTTCCTCTGGGGCGCAGAGCTTCGGCCGGAATGAAACTCTTAACGGTTCATGGTGTAAGGTTGACCCAACTGGCTCCTCTCTGGCGCGAAATCCTTCGCCCCTGTGTCTAGCCCCTCTCAGGTATGACACATGACACCCTCGACCGCTTTCCGGATCCTTCGGATTCGCCCTTTGCTGCGCCTGAATGGAACGATCGAGCGAGTGGAATCCCTACAGGCCAAGTGTGGCTCGTGTGGGGACGAATCGCGTATGTCGCGTGGCCAAGGCCTTACCGATGCTGTGGGGGGGGTGGAGCTCACCTGTCCCGCATGCGCGGTGACGGGGATTTTGACCGTAGACCAAGCGTGGGTTCTCTGGGGAGAGCAGATGAGAAAGGACAGGATCCTGGCGCTAGCGGGGCTGGTGCCCGAAGATCTAGATCGCACCTAGATCTTGCATCACCGCCTGCCCATCGCGCAGCAACGTCGCCAGAAGCCGACCACCAGCCACCTGCCGCCCTACCCGCGCGTTAAGCCAAGTGGCCTGGATTTTGCCGGCTGCGAGGACATCGGCTGGGGCAAAGCTCTCAGGCCTGCCGGCCAAGGGTTCTCCCGGCGAGGCCAAGCCGCCATCAAGGCACTGAACAATGGTAGGTCTGGTGCTGTCGTTCTTGGCGTACGCAGTTGCCATCATCCGACCATTCCTGGGCGACCAGCCCCCAAGAACCAGCTCAGTCCCGAGATGGTCAATCGGTAGGCGCGCTTCGGCAGCTGCCCTTACGTAGTTCGGCCACAGTTGGTCCAGCACCAAGCCCAGCTCCGCAGAAAGCTGTTCCATCGTGAAATCTGCGCGGAAGCTCGCCTGAAGCGCCAGCTCGTAGACACGAAGAAAAAACTGCGTAGACCCGCGTGCGGCCATCACGAGATTGTGCTGCGGAATCAGGAGCATTTTGGCGCCCGAGGAGTGGGCGCCGGTCCGGGCATCCTCTGCCAGGGTGTCAACAGCAACGAGGAGCTGGCTAGGGCTCAGCAAGACGTTGAGAATGCTCATTGTGTCTGCCTAATGACCTAGATGGACTATCTCTCGTATTCATCCTCAAGTCGAGTCCGCTATGACATACACCCTGGAGCAACTTGCTGAACGCCTGCACGCATGCGAGGTCGACTTAGAAGCGCATCGGGGATACCTCAAAGCGATGGAGTACGCACTCGGCGCGACCATCGCCACCCACAGTGATCCGCCATCATTGCGCCGGATCTGGGACCTGATGTTGGTGGAAGCGGCGGACACTCATGCCGGCCTCGATGGCCCGATCTTCACCGCTGCCTTTCAGCAGTCTCTTCGGATGCTCACCGAACAGATATCCCTGATGGACCCAGGCCCTACCAGCCAGCGCCCAATAGATCAGTAAGGATCTGCTCCAGCTTGGTGGCCGCCTCCCGCTGAGAGCTGACCTTGATCGAAAGGCCGCTTTGAGCGGGACCAGGACGAGTCTCAAACCGAGTGATGGTTCCACCCCCGTTTCCATCCACCTCCACTCTGGCGGTTATGATTCTGCCATTGGCGCTGAACGTCCAATCCTGGAAGGCGTGCATTTCTATGCTCGAAGCTGGGTTGTGCAGAATAACCTGCACCAACCGGCTCTAGGGCCACCCGGCTCGACAAGCCGCCCCCTGTTATGCGCCCAATCGCGGCGTTGTCGTCCTTGCTCGCGTCTCAAGATCCCGCACCGCACCCTCGTTATCGCGGGGATCTTCGCCGCAGGTGCCATCAAGCGCTCCCGCATTGAAAGCAAACCCTCATCCTGAAACGAACCCCAGTTGCGCCCTCCTACGTGCCCACGGCGCGCACTAGGCCTCGGCTGGCTCTCGGTGTCGGGCAACGAGCTCGGCGAGCTGCTCCATGCCCGTCACGGGCTCAAACCTGCCCTTCAAACGCTGTGAGAAGTTGGTCCAGTCCGCTCGAACCAAGGTCTTCAAACAGGGAGTGGACACCCGCATGAACAGCAGAGGCTGATCGGAGAAGCGAAGCTTTTGGACAGCACCTCTAGCGAGCTGCACAAGCTCTGAGTGGATGTCCAGCGACTCCACATAGACCATCGTCGCACCTACCGCGCTGGCGGTCCCCTCAAGGTAGGTGAAAAAGCGGCTTCCATCGAAGCACACAACTGCGCGCGAACCACATGCCTCATTGAACTCAGCGCCGGCTGCCATCAGCTCGGCAATCCGCACTTCAGTCAGCTCCTCTACTGCTGAGCTTACAAAGACAACCGAGCAATTGAGCATGCCTAACAACCTCGAGTTAAGGCGTCAGCCTACGCCGCGCTTTGTGCTCTGGGTGTGCAGGAAGCAAAGGCGAAAGCGAGAGGTCACTCAGTCGCGGGACCTTCACGCTCGCGCAACTATTCTCGCCGACGCCGCTCAATGCTGAGCGGTCAAGAACGGCATCGGACTCTTCTTGCGCAACTCGCAGGAAGCGATCAGCCCAGAGTCATCGCCACTGCATGATCAAGAGCAATCCCCTCCACGCTCCGCCCTTCGAACTAAACTCACCTCAATTCGTCTGGAAAACCAGGTTCAAGGACAAATGTGTCTATACCGGATGCGGAGTGGGTCTTCCCGGGCGAATTGACAGCGATCACCGTGCCGAAGTCCACGCAACCAAGCAGGCGCTCGCAGCCCAGCCTGCGCACGTTCGGCTCTCGCAGTGCCACGAGGTGTTCGTCAGGAACACGACTGCCGCATTGATCACCGTCCACCATTTCCTGTCCCAGGCGGCGGAAAGGGATGCGGTCTTCTTCCTCTGCGCAACTGCTGAGGTTGCCGGGGAGATCATTGCGACACTCAACGTGGATGACAGACCGGCTTGAAGAAGGAAACTAGCAGTGGGAGATGAATCAGTTTACGGGATAGTGAGAGCTCGATAGCAGTTAAGCCTCAGATCGCAAATGGCTTGACACATTTTCAGATCCGCTACTCCGTATACCTTGCCAAGCTTCAGACGCATGGTTAGATGCTTCCATCTTCAACGGAGGCAGCAACGATGGGCAACGTTCGCGGTAACAAGAAAGAACCACGCTTAGCTAGCGATTGGCGGCAGGCCACCGAGGCCATACCAATCTTGATCGTCGAACGGAACGAAGCTTCCGTCATGGGCACCGATGCATTGATCGCGGCGGCCCAATCGGGGCTCAGGGACGCCTGCGAGAACTGCCGGACGGCTTTGATCGAGCATCGAAGGGAGTAGGTGGCCATCGCCGCCGGCATCTTTCGCGAACCGCTGAAAAGGGGCATTTGCCCCCTTTGATGGTTGTCAGAAGCTGCCGGCACGCCTTACAGACTGGTGGCCCGCCACACGCGCCCGATCAGCCCGCCCATGAGTGGCGCAATCGGGAAGACGGTGTAGAGGGCGGCCAACGCCAGCGGCGGGACAGACACGAAGAAGTTGCGTTCCGACTCGATCAGGCCAGGGTAGAAGATCCCTACACCGATGCTCGCCAGCTGGACGACCACCACGACCAGCGTGCCCATCAGTGCCCCCTTCCAAAAGCCCCCGCGCCTCGGTTCCAAGAAGGGATTGACCGCCCTGGCTGCCCGAACGCGCGCCGCCCGCCAGTTCAGCACGTAAAGCAGCAGGAGGAGCGCCAACACGCCGACTCCAGCCGAGAACGCCGCCACAGCCTGCCAGGCAAGCCCAAGCTCTCCAGAAATTTCTGCACCGCCTACGAAGGCGAGCAGGCCAGCGCCTCCAAGAAGGACCGTTGCGGGTGCGAGCAGGGCCCACTGCATATTGGACGCGGTCGAGTGAGAGCGAACGTGGACATTCATGGAACCTCCAAATGAGCGAAACCGAGGGCGGGTTACAGGGGCCGATCAGGGCTTCTTCTGCGCATCAACAAGCAGCCACTGCCCTGCCCGCTTTTCAAACACCAGATCCGCTCGCGCCGGCACGGGTGCAGGACTCTCCTTGAGCTGGCGACCGCCCTGGAAACCGATCACATCGAGGGTGCCGCCCGTGACGCACGTCGTTCGTTCGGGCCCGCTCGGATGGCAGTCGGCGTTCAAGTCCTCCCAGCCACGCACTTCCACGCGCTGCCCTAGCTCGGCCACCAGGTTTTCGTTCAAATACTGCTCATAACCCTTCGCCACCTGCTCCATCGACGGCCCTTGGTCCGCCTTGCTGCATGCGGCCAAGCCGACAATGGCTACTGCAGCGGCCACCATTCCACGCTTCATGCACCTTCTCCTAGGTTCTTAGTGACGTCCACTTCGATCGTTTCGTTCCGATAGCCCAGGCTCACCTTCTCGACGGTCACGTCCATCTTGGGCTCCGTGCCGTCGATCCAAACCCGATTGACCGAGAAGACCACGCGGTCGTCTTGAAACGAGCGGCCTTGACGCGCGAGGTTAGCCGCTTCGGCCGGGTCCATCCGGATCAGCAACCGGTAGCGCCCCGCGTTCGGCGGGCTGGACACGCCCGTGGGCGTCTTGCGAATCCAGGGGACGAAGTTCTTTCCCGTGACACTCAACCCAGCAAGCGAGATCTGCGGCATCGGCACGAACACTTCCATCACGCCCCGATCTGCGTTGTAGCTGACTCCGCCCAGCGCTTTGAAGTTCGGGCGAACGGCATACCGCCGAATCCCTTTGAACCGCTCGAGCCTTGCGTCGAAGGCCGGCCCGAAGCGCTGCTCGATCACCGCCGCTGGCGGATCCGCCTCTTGGCTGCCCATCGTCCTCTTTGCGGCCACCCACGCCTGCCGCAAGCACCACTGCCGTTTGTCAGGCCTCAATTGGTAGGCGGAATGGGCCATTGCCAACAAGCCCATGTCGCACATATCGATCCCTTGCGCCCCGGTGGAGGAGAGCCCTTCGCGCAAGTGCTGAGCACCCTCAATGGTGTCCTCGTCCAGGTCCCAGTAGATGCCGGCCGGCTCGGCGTACAGGGGGTGGGGCACCTTGGCCTGCGAGCCGGACTTCCCAGAAATGGCCCCACCGATCTGCCGAAGCAGGCCTGAAGCGGTCGTGGATTGGGCGCTGGCACCCGTCGATACGGCCAGCGCGAGCGCGCCGGCCAGAACTGCCCCGTTCTTCATACAGCCCCTCGTTCCTTTGGATGGACTTGCCACGAACTTACGTGACACGTAGAGTCTACCCCTGACGTAGGGCTTGGGTCATCATCGGTGCATGCCTGCACTGCATCCGTTCAGCCTGTGACTACGCCGACAACTCCGCGAGCGATCGTGGCGGCGCGACTGCGCCAAGCCAGGATCCTTCGAGGCTTCAGCCAGCGCGAAGTGGGGGTCAGGATGGGCCTGGACAAAGACACCGCATCGGCTCGCATCAGTCGCTACGAAAGCGAATCGATGACGGTGAGCCTGGAAGCACTGTTTGAGCTTGCGCAGGCACTGGACGTGCCGCCGGCTTACTTGCTGGCGACGACGCCGGCGATGGCCGACGCGATTTTGGCACTGGGCATTCAAAGCGAGGCCCAGCAGGCCAAGCTGTCTCAAGCCCTCGAAGGGCTCGCCGCGCTCCCTCCGGGGAAGCGGAAGCAAGCCATTGAGCGTCTCTTGGCGCATCCCGAATAGGCGATGGCGATTGTCAGAGATTGGAAGCCAGCATTTCTAAGGCATCTCAACAGAGTCAGCTTGCCCGCATCCTTGACACGGGCCGTCGCCATCATCCGCCTAGCCTTCGGCGACCAGCAGTCCAGAACAAGCTCACTACCTCGGCATGGCGGTCGTGAGCGGCCTTGGTGCCATTCGAGTGACAAGCAGACCACCATCATTCACCAGCGAACGCCTACAGCGGATGTGGCAAGTCAATGGCAATGCCCCTCTGCCTGCCAGCTTGCCGCTGTGTAATCGCCGCCCCTGCCTCCGGGTGGCCGATCAACAGTCCAGCCAAGTTCAGTGAGGCCTTGAAAGGAGTCCGCCTTTTCAAGGCGAACGCAATGCCCAGCCACCACGGCCCGTTCTTGACGAATTCAGGCTTACGGAAATAGACAAAAACGGCTTCCTTGAATCAGGTATGCCTGCGCGTGTCGACCGTCAAGAGCATAAGAGCGAACGAGCCAGCGGCTTTCTCCACCCTTGGCGTCGCCAACCTTGCTCCGTCCATGCAACGCCCGGCGGTTGCTCACCAAGAGGATGTCGCCGGGCTCAAGGGGAACAGCCTGGACATGGCTGGCCACAGCACTCTTAAATGCCTCAAGTGCGTCCCTCCCTACCTGGTCGTCCTCGTCGGCGGTGACTTTCGTGTGGCTGAACCTGACCCACCGTTCTGCGTTTACCGTGTCACGAATTACTGCTGCGCCACGCACTGAATGCCTAACTCCCAGCTTCGCAATCGTTCCGTCTTTGAAAGTGTCCTGACAAATGACGGTGAATTTCCGCTGCATCAGTTCCTTGATCACGCCTTCGTCAAGGTCTTCCAGAATTTTTGCGAGGGGCATGATGGTCGTAGGAACTCCATCCGGATTGCGCAGCGCACCTAAGCAAACGAGATCTGGGGAGGGCGCAACAGCTGGATAGTGCGGATCCTCCTCCCCAGGGAAAGGGAAGCTCATGGCATCTGTATGCCCGCGCATCTGCTTCTGCGATTTGAACGCCGTTTGTCCGTCGCCCCCCATACCGACGAGGTTCACGAAGAGGCTGCCCCCGTTCTCTGATCCATAAGACACGGTTAGCTTGCCGATGAGAGCATTGGCTCCAATCACGCAAAGCTGAAGCGCAGCGGTGGTCCCCGTCATTGGAACGGGGACAAATGAGGAGGGTGTCTCGGGGAGGTCTTCTCCGGGAACAAACACCCCTTTGAACAAGGCGACACCGTTTTGCTCCAAGTCCGATTTGATCTGAGCCGCAGCAGCCACGCAATCAATTCTCTGCGCCAGTTTTGCGCAAATTGCCTGTCCGGAAAGAACTGGATCAAGGACCGCCGTCGAAAGTGTGCCTCTGTTTTCCGTGCAAAATTCAGCCACAGAATCACGTAGGGCGTGCGCAATAACTACATCCATGTTTCCCCCTGTAGGCCCCCAAACTTGACGGGCCTAAATTTAGTGATACAAAATTGATACACCCTTCACGTAGGCGCTGCCAGTGTTAGCTACCAGTCTGAGGAGTCAGCCGATGCCCTCTACTACCCGTGAGAACGATCTGAGAGATCTTCAGCGACTCATCGAACACGCATCGAGCCAACTGCATTCGAGAGCGAAGCTGATAGGCGCAGCTTGCACATATTACAATGATAGCAACCATGCTTTTGAAGTTCATACCACTCTTGGGAGAAGGGAACTACTTCTTGGTAAGGGCCTCAATGAGGAGCAGGCGCTTGCGGCCGCGGTTGAACTTTTGATGCCCGATCTCCTCAAGCGAACGACTGCGCACATTGTCCCTAAGGCTGTATCCGCCAAATCACTTCCGAACAACGCTCGTGTTGTACCGCGGCCACGTCGAACCATTGGAGTTTCGGCACCGGAGTCCTTGTGGTCTGCAGTGAAATCCGCGGGAGAAGGCGCGAAGCAATCGACCGTTGTTCGAATGCTGCTTCGTAAGGGTATGAACCTATTCGACGAAGGACTGAAGCACGATAGGTCCAGCAAGGTCGACGAACGATTTGAGGAAGCGCTGAGTGCCTACCGTGGTCCCAGCAGACCGGTCATGGCGCGAGTCGATGAGCCGCTTTACTGTGAGCTCTTGGTCACTGCCCATGAACACGGTCGGACCCTGTCGTCGTTCTCCGCAAGCTGCTTGGCTGTCGCTCTTAATGCCCAACAGGCGGTGGGCTGAACTTAGCTCTGCATCGGTCGCGTTGAGGCAGACGCGACAGACGGAATGCTAAGGATGTATCAGCCCACCTTGTCGGGTCGCCGCTTGGCATGCAGGAAGCTAGCGAAATCGTCGTCGCCAATGTTCTTGGCCTCTTCCTCTGGCTCCCCCTCTTCCACGCTCGCCCCCGCAGTAAGCAGTGCCTCGGCGACCTGACACTTAACCTCGAAATCGAGCTCCAAGTCACGGGCCAGCCAGACCAAGGGCGTCTGATCCTCATCGTCGTCTGTGTGGGTATACGCATCGGGGTCCAGCCCGGTAGCCAAAAGCGCCCTCACAAGCTCCACATCCCCCATCACGCAAGCGTTGTGCAGCTGGGGATACATCAGTGACCGCCCGCGCTCGCGAAGGCCTTCTGGCAGCGCCTTCACCGCGTCCAGCATCTCATCGAAGCGTTCGCGGAAAGCCTCACTGCCCCCGTAGAGGTCGTCGAAGCCCATGGCGGCTGCAATGCTTGCGTTCATATCTTTTCCTCTCTGAGGTTGAAGAACCATCACCTATCCAAGTGGGTGCTACGCGCTACGGCATCGGCTTAGGCCAATTGCGCGCTGCCTGTAAAACATGCCCGTAGTCGCCTCCCCCGGGGCCGTCTGCCGCGTTACGACACTTCTTTGTCTCGGGCAAAAGGCCGCACTGGCACACCCATCGCATCCCCTAGTGCCCAGCGCGCCTCCAGATCATTGGCTCGCTGGGCGGCTTGCGCTCCGCAGAGTTCGTGCATCGCCGCCTTCAGTACCTTTACGTAGGCGGCATGGTAGGGCTCACGCGTCTCTCCGTTGACCCAGGGCGCCTGCAAGGCCACCTCGACTGTGGCATCCCATACATCGCCCCGTTCAATTGCACCGCTGAGCACTTGGTCGTTCACCACCAAGACATGGCCGGCCACCCGGCCGTCCACCAATGCCCACTCATGGGGAACCACGGCAACGTCATCGAGCGTGGCCAGCGATGCGATGCGCCCCAACTTCTTCTGCAGCCGGCTTGCATCGTCCCGCGCCTGCCGCAAGGCCAATTCGATTTCCAGCTCACGGACCCGTTGCTGGGCCGCGTCCAGTTCGTCGATCAAGCGACGCTCTTTGACACTGCGCCCCACGCGTGAAGCCTGCCAAGCGACAAGTTCCGTGTAGGGGTAACGAACGTGCTCGTTCGCCCCTCCACCAACGCGGCCGGCTCCTTTCACGAACGGCGGCCCTGCAGGAGGCGTTCGACGGCGCCACTCTCCAAGCGTGTCGAAGTGGACCCCCAGGTAACGCGCCGCTGCCTTGCTGCTGATGGTCGGAGGCGGGAAGCCCGCGGCGGCTTTGTTTAGTTCAGCATCCAGTGCCGCAGAGCGCTGCTCCAGGTAGTCCTCTTCTTTACGCAGGCATTCCATTGGGTCGCTCCTTACTGGGCGTCGCGCCGGTTTCTTGCTGAGAAAATGGAGACTGGAGCATCGCCGGACTCGTCCAGCCGAGGCTTGTCTGTCCCCTTCAAACGATTCCAAACACGGGGACTCGTGGCCACCATGTGCTCTTCAACCCGCCCCATGGCCTCGCGGAGCTTGGACCACTCCTGCTCGGTGTAGCGTTCGGAGACAGCGGCCATGCGATCCTCGCCTCGCCCCAACGTTCTGTGGTGGAGCAGTTGGGACACGATTCGACTTTCGCCGAACAGGAGGGCCGCGTAACGGCCGAGGGTCCGGCGCAGATCGTGGAGCGTCAGACCAATGTCTACCTCTGCCCGCAGATCGAGTAACCCCGCGTCCCGGCGCACGTTTGCCACGATGCTCTTGCTGTCCGAGTAGTGCCCCGTGGTGCTTCGGTCCGATCGGGCGGGGAACACGAACATGGTTTTGGCCAGCGCGCGGCGTGCCCTCTCTGCTTCCTTCTCCAGCCGGTCCAGCAGGTCCCGGCGTGCACGCCTGGCTCGAGCGGCGCCCAACACTTCTTCGGCGTCCGCCAAGTCTTGCTTGAGCTTGGTTTCGTCCGCGCGCTCGTCGAACCGCCGCTGCAGGATCTTTTCAGCAAAGTAAGCCACCGGCAGGTAGCGCTCCTCGCCGTTCTTGGTGTCAAACAAGTAAACCTGAGAGCCCGCTCGCCTCGTGTAAGGGTTGACCTCATTCGGCCCGGCCAACCAGACCCAGGACACTTCCGACTGGCGCAGCTCGCCCGGGGAGCACCGGTCAAACCAGCGCAGGGGAGCGGCCTCGCCGCGGCGGGTGCCCCAGAGCAGGGTCAGCAGCAAGTAGTCCGCGCCGGTGGCGTTCAAGCCGCCCTGCTCGTCCCGCCTGGCCAAGATCACCTTGAGGACCGTGGGAAGCGTCTCGTCCCCCAACGGGTTGCGCACCTCGGCACGCTCGTAGTGCCGGCGAAGTGCTTGCGAGTCTCGCAGCATGTCGTCGTCGTGGATGACCTGGAACGGGTTGTAGCGCAGCACCGGTTCCCGCTGCTGCTGAGCCGCCGCTTTGCGTTCCCGCTTCAGCGCCAGGTCGACCGCCCTCTTCGCGTCTGTGAACGCGTGCTCGGTCGACGCCAAACCGGCCGCTTTGACTCGCTGGATGTACTTCCCGGTCACGCCCAACGCTTCGAGCTGTTGCGTGGAGAGCGCGGCCCAATCCGGCTGATCAGCCAGCGCTCGGCGCATCGGGGTGGGGATCCGGTTGGAGCGCACCATGGACGATCGCCGCAGGCCGTCGAACGCACGGTGGATGTCCTTGTCCAACAGCTGAAGGATCGGTTTATCCGCCAGCCCGACTTCCGGGCGGGCAAACCGCGCCAGGCTGTCCTGGATCGCTCGGATGCTTGCGGGCTTGGCCTTCTTGTTGCGCACGCGCTTCTGCAGGTCCTCAACGTAGGCCGCAAAGCAATCCGCCAGCGTGAGCCCCTTCAGCTCAACCAGCTGCTCGGCGCGGGCCTCTTCCTTCGAAGGATGCTCGCCCGTTTCTCGAACGACCGCCAACTTCCGTCGCGCCAGCTCGTAGGCTTGCTCCGGTCCGATGTCGGTGACGCTGCCCAGGGAGAACCGACGAACCCCGGCCGGGCCTCGGACCACGACTTCGTAAGTGGTGCGGGTGGTGCCCACGTAGAAGCCAAAGCCCGTTGGCGCCCCCTGATTGCCGTCCAGGACGCGGTAAGGCTTCCCGGCGTCTTCGGGCAGTCGAGGGGCGATGACCACCCTTCCCTGCTTGCCTTCGACCGGACCTTTGGCCACGCTCAGTTCGCAGATTTGGCGGTAGGTCAGCTTAAACTTGGTGCCTCGGCGACGCGGGGCCTCTGCCTGCGTCGCAACAACCGTATCCATGGTCGATCCGCCGTCTGTCCGTCGCAACATCGATTTGATCCTCTTTGAGTGACTAGCGCAACCGCGGCGCAACGAAGAACCCCGTTACTTGCCGCAAGTGGCCTGGATTGATCGCTACAACCCGTAGGAAGTTCTCTTGCAAACCACTGATTCAAAAGCGAAACCGTCTGCATCGAAGGCCAGTGCAGAGCACACGCCCCTCATGAAGCAGTTCTTCGCAGCCAAGTCCGACTATCCGGACCTGCTGCTGTTCTTCCGCATGGGCGACTTCTACGAGCTGTTCTACGACGACGCGCGCAAGGCCGCGCGCCTGCTCGACATCACCCTGACCCAGCGCGGCAGCTCCGGTGGCGCACCGATTCCGATGGCCGGTGTGCCGGTGCACGCCTATGAGGGCTACCTGGCACGGCTGGTGGCGCTGGGCGAATCGGTGGCGATCTGCGAACAGATCGGCGACCCGGCACTGGCCAAGGGTCTGGTCGAACGCAAGGTGGTGCGCATCGTCACCCCCGGCACCGTCACCGACGAGGCGCTGCTGGACGAGCGCCGCGACACCCTGCTGATGGCCCTGTCGCGCAACAAGAGCGGCTATGGGCTGGCCTGGGCCGACCTGGCCGGCGGCCGATTCCTGGTCAACGAAGTCGACACCGATGACGCGCTGGAGGCCGAGCTGGCCCGTCTGGAACCGGCCGAACTGCTGGTGCCGGATGAAGAGAACTGGCCCGACTTCCTGCGCCAGCGCAGCGGCGTGCGTCGCCGCGCGCCGTGGCTGTTCGACGCCGACAGTGGTCGCCGCCAGCTGCTGAACTTCTTCAAGCTGCACGACCTCAGCGGCTTCGGCATCGACGACAAGCCGCGCGCCACGGCCGCTGCCGGCGCCCTGCTCGGCTATGTCGAGGAAACCCAGAAGCAGCGCCTGCCGCACCTGACCTCCATCTCGATGGAGACCGCCAGCGAAGCGATTGCGATGAATGCGGCAACGCGACGCCATCTGGAGCTGGACACCCGCGTCGACGGCGATACCCGCAACACCCTGCTCGGCGTGCTCGACAGCACGGTGACGCCGATGGGTGGCCGCCTGCTGCGCCGCTGGCTGCATCGGCCGCTGCGCCTGCGCGAGGTGCTGGTGCAGCGCCACCACGCGGTGGAGACACTGATCGACCGCGGTGCGGAAGCGGATATCCGCGAGCAGTTCCGCCGCCTTGGCGACCTGGAACGCATCCTCACCCGCGTCGCCCTGCGCTCGGCACGGCCGCGCGACTTCTCGACCCTGCGCGATGGCCTCGGCCTGCTGCCGGCCGTACGCGAGGTGCTGGCACCGTTGGATTCACCGCGACTGCAGACCCTGCACGCCGCGCTCGGCGAGCACGACGAGTGCGCGCACCTGCTGGCCAGCGCCATTGCCGAAATGCCGCCGCTCAAGCTCAGCGATGGTGGCGTGCTGGCCGATGGCTTCGACGCCGAGCTGGATGAACTGCGGCGTCTGTCGACCCACGCCGACCAGTTCCTGGTCGACCTGGAACAGCGCGAGCGCGAGAGCAGCGGCATCGCCACCCTGAAGGTCGGCTACAACCGTGTGCACGGCTACTACATCGAAATCAGCAAGGGCCAGTCCGAGCGCGCGCCGGTGCACTACACCCGCCGCCAGACACTGACCAACGCCGAGCGCTACATCACCGAAGAACTGAAGGCATTCGAGGACAAGGTGCTGTCCGCGCGTGACCGTTCGCTGTCGCGCGAGAAGTACCTGTACGAGCAGCTGCTGGACACGCTGGGCACGCAGCTGGAACCGCTCAAGCAGTGCGCCGCCGCCCTCAGCGAACTGGACGTGCTGGCCGCCTTCGCCGAGCGTGCGCAGGCGCTGGACTGGGCGCGTCCGGAACTGCAGGCCGAGCCGTGCCTGAAGATCGAACGCGGCCGCCATCCGGTGGTGGAAGCGGTGCGTGACCAGCCGTTCGAGCCCAACGATCTGGACCTGCACCCGGACCGTCGCATG
>Ga0265296_1000375_pt1 | contig 72806 bp, 73 predicted proteins | sample MunlanPumphouse1_FD_189073 | JGI IMG/M metagenome (GOLD analysis project Ga0265296, IMG submission 189073) | Groundwater microbial communities from a municipal landfill in Southern Ontario, Canada - Pumphouse #1 | ecosystem: Environmental > Aquatic > Deep subsurface > Groundwater | place...
TCCGCCCACGATACCGCATTTCAGGAAAACACACGAGAATGCGGTAGCAAGGTGAGCAATGGTTGTATCGGTAGTTTCGCCGGACCGGTGGCTCATCACCGTGTCCAGGCCATGGGTGTGGGCAAGCCGGACTGCCTCAAAGGTGTCAGTGAGGGTTCCGACCTGGTTTGGCTTGATCAGCACGCAGTTGGCTGCGTCCTTCTCGATACCCTGCATGATGCGGTCGACCTGGGTTACGAAGATGTCGTCCCCGCAGATCAGGCAGCGGTCGCCGACCTGGTTGTTCAGTTCGGCAAAGGCATCGAAATCATCCTCATGGAGGGGATCTTCAACATAAACGAGGTTGTATTTGTCGACAAGTTCCGCGATATAGGCGATCTGGTCTTCGGTAGATCGCACCGTCTTGCGGTACTTGTAGGCGCTCCCGTCCCACATCTGGCTTGCTGCAACGTCAAGCCCCATATCAACCTCTACATTCAGTTCGTCGGCAACAAGTCCGGTCGCCTCGGCAATGAGCTCAAATGCGAGGGCATCGTCAATCTGCGGTGCCCACGCACCCTCATCACCCTTGCCGCAGGATTTATTGTGTTTCTTCAAAAGGTCCCTGACATGCCGGTGGACGGCCGCGTTTGCAAATACCGCTTCCTCGGTATCCGCTGCTCCGCCCGGAACAACAAGGAACTCCTGGATCTCGGTTGCGTTTGCCGCATGGGCCCCGCCTCCGATGACATTGCCGAGCGGGAGCGGGAGCTCCTTTGCAAACGCCCCGCCCAGGTAGCGGAAGAGCGGCATGTCCATGGATGATGCTGCTGCTTTTGCATTTGCAAGAGAGAGAGCAACCGAGATGTTGGCGCCGATCCCGGAGAAATCGGCGGTCCCGTCAATGTCCCGGAGCTGCTCGTCGAATCCTTCCTGGTCGGTGGCATCCATCCCGATAAGGGCGGGGATGACATTTTCAAAGGCGTTCTCGATCGCTTCACGGGTCGGCCTGACCTTCGCCTCAAGGGACCCGGTGCTGGCACCGCTCGGGGCTGCTGACCGCCCGAAACCGCTCGTGGTATATACGTCGGCTTCAACGGTGGAGTTGCCCCTGCTGTCCAGGATGGTCCGGAGCTCGATAACCTCAATGGTCGTCATGCGCTTACTTCCTCTTTACGGTAATGGGGATGGTGTTGTTGTTGAATTCCTCGATCGCTATTTCAAGCGGATCGATCCGTGTCGTGGTGATAAGTAACGGAGCACCCATTGATATCTGCAGAGCCCTTGCTCCAATGATCCTTGCCCGTTCATACCGGGTATAAGTCTGCGTCTGCATTTTCGTCCTCAAAATGTGTTCATAATTGTCTGGATGGGGTCGCTGAGATTCGAACTCAGGTCACTGCGTCCCGAACGCAATAGGATGGTCCAGGCTACCCTACGACCCCTCGCTCATACAGTCAGTCTTGGTTACTGGTACGGGTTGAGCTCATCAATGATCTCTTTGTGTGTCAGGAGCATACGCCTGCAACAGTACCGGGAAATATTAAGATCGTCGAGGATCTTTCTGGGATCCTCGCCTTTCTCCCGCCTCTGCCTGAACTCTTCCCATGCTGTGGAGATCGGTTTTCCACAGGTGAAACATCGAACGGGTATCAAGATACTTAACCTCTCATCATATCTTTCGGTTTAACGATAAGACTTTTGGAACTTTGCACGTGCACCAGAGCCGTGCGGCTTTTTCGCTTCCTTCTGCCGCGAGTCGTTGACGAGCAGCGTCCGGTCATAGGCCAGATAGATATCTTTCATCTGGGGGTCGTTGTGCCACTTGATGATGCCGCGGGCAAGCGCGGTCCGGACCGCCTCTGCCTGTCCCATGACACCGCCACCTTCGACATTGATGTTGACATCGATGCCGTTGACTGCGGTCGGGACGAGAAGGATCGGTTCGGAGATCTTCATCCGGGTGGTGTCGGAGCCATAGGTCTCGAGGGGCACCGAGTTGATCCGGATCACGCCTTTTCCTGCCTTGAGGGTGGCACGCGCGATTGCTGTCTTGCGTTTACCGCTTGTATTAATGATCTTTACCATGGTAACCAGCCTCTAGAACTTTGCTCCAAGGAACGTGCACACTGCTGCGAGTGTGACGTGGTTCGGGTTGTTCAGACGGTTCATGTGTGCTTCTTCGAGCACTTCCATCTCTTTTCCGACAAACTCGACCGGGACGCCGACATAGCACTTGATGTTCTTCATTGCCTCGACACCGCGGGGGCGCTTGTAGGGAAGCATGCCACGGATGGTACGCTTCATGAGGTGATCCGGCCGTCGCGGGACAAACGGGCCCCAGCGGTTGCCGGAGGCGCCGCGTTCCCTCTTGTGCCGGTAGTTGGCAAGCACGCGGGCACGGCTGCCGGAGATGATTGCTTTCTCTGCGTTGACGATAGCAATCTCTTCGCCTGCAAGGCCGCGCTGCGCGACAAGGCTTGCAAGGCGCCCGAGAAGCATACCGTCACCGTTGATTACTGTAACCATGTCTTCTTCACCTCAGGATCCGGACACCGCTGCCTTTGGGGTTGTCCGCTATGAGCTGCTCGATTGTCATGCACTGCCCTTTTGCGTCCCTGATCTTGCTTGTTGCAGAAGCTGAGAAATTCAGTGCTGCAACCTTGACGGACTGTTCCAGCACGCCGCTGCCAAGGACCTTGCCCGGGACGATGATAGTCTCGCCGCCCTGGGCGTACCGGTTGATCTTGGACAGGTTGACCTCGGCATAATTCCGGTTCGGGGTCTCAAGCCTGCTGGCAATCTCGCGCCAGATCTTGGCCTCATTCTCACGCGACTTGTTCTTCAAGAGCGAAATGAGGTTGGTCAGACGGGGGTTCGTCTTCTCCACAATTCTTGTCATTTCTTTTCATCCCCTGATAGTTCGCCTAGCTGTTTTGACAGCTCGTCTGCCTGCTCCCTGATATACAGAAGGGCACGGTTCATGATCTCTTTGGCCGGCAGGGACCCGTCGCTTTCGACCACAAAGATAAAGCGGTCTTTCTCAGCGGTGACCCGGATTGCCGGTTCGTCCCCGATACCGCTCGCAATGCAGGCCCGTTCGCAGAGCTTGCACATGGAACAGTCAGGGAGTTTTCCAGTTTTTACTCCGACTTTCTTGCCCTTTACTTCAAGGATGTCGCGGGGGCATTCATCAACGCAGAGGCCGCAGGCATCGCACGAGTCGTTTACGGTTACAACCGGATGGTTCTTGTAACCGCATACGAGCGTCGGCTGCCACTTGGCGTGTATCCTTCCGGTATTGAGGACGGCACGGGCCTCGATGACGAGTTTCTGCCCTTTCGTGAGTTTCACGATAGGGATATTATCGTACACCGGGGCTGCTCTTGGATCCTGCGGGATCAGGTCACTTGACATGACCGTCCTTGGTCCCTCGACACTGAGTGTGTAGGTGGATGTGCAGGCCGGGCATCCCGCCCCGCCGCACGAGCATGTGGCCTGGGTTGTATAGCTTGAAAGGTCGGTCGTTAAGGGAATGAGTCCGATGCGGTGAGCCAGCATCTCGTCGAAGAGTGCGCTTGTATTGTCATAGATGCGTACATCTTCGATGGCAAGAGTTGGGACTTCACCGATCATTGCCCGCCGCATGGCATTGGCAAATGCGGGGCTCGCTCCCGAGAGGGTGAATCGTGCGAGGGAGTTGTCCAGACTGGCGAAATCGATCTCCATCACACTCTCCTTCCGCGTCTGCCGCCTTTCGGCCGGCATGAGTCGTGGGGAATTGGCGTGACATCTTCGATACGTCCGATACGCATGCCGGCACGGGCGAGCGCACGGATGGCTGCCTGGGCACCGGGCCCGGGACTGCGCTGCTTGCCCTGGCCGGGTGCACGTACCTTGACGTGGACGCCGACGATGCCTTTCTCACGGGCGTTCTGGGCTACATTGCTTGCCATCTGCATGGCCGCATAGGGGGAGCTCTCGTTCCTGTCCTGCTTGACAACCATGCCACCGCTCGACTTGGTCACAGTCTCTGCACCGGAGAGATCCGTAACAGTGATGATGGTGTTGTTGAAGGAGGCAAAGATGTGAGCAATACCCCATTTTTCCTTGTCATTTGCTGCCATGGTACCTTACCTCCCCCCGGCTCTGCCATACCCCTGGGGCCGGGCAAATCCGGTGGTCTTGGGCGTGCTTGCGGGTTTTGCAATCCGCTCTTTCTCGGCATGGGAGTCAGCAACAAACGGTGATTTTCCGGAGTAGGTGATCTCGTTCTCTTCCTTCCGGGTCACGCGGTAACCGGGGATGCTGGTGCGTCTGCCGGCAATCGCAATGTGACCGTGGGTGATGAGCTGCCGGGCCTGCTTCGGCGACCGGGCCAGTCCCCTGCGGTAGACAACGGTCTGAAGCCGGCGCTCGAGCTGGGCCTGGACCTTGAGCGAGAGGACATCTTCGATGCCTGCGTCGGGACCGAGGAGTCCGATTCTCTGGAGCGAGGTGATGAGTTCTTCTTTCTTGGATTCGTACAGTGCCTTGTCGGTTGTGCTCGATCCAAGAGCCAGAAGGTTGCGGGCGCCCTTGCGGTACTTGCGCAGGTGCTCCTGTGCCTTCCAGACCTCACGCTTGTTCCGGAGACCGTACTCGATGACGAGACGGGTCTCGGACTCGATCCGGGATTTCTCCCACGGGCGCTTGGGCGTCTGGTAAGACTTGTGGTTCTTGCCTGGGTATCCCATGATTACTGGCCTCCGGCAGACTTCCTCTTGACACCCACGGTCGTGCCGGTTCTTCCGGTAGACTTGGTGCGCTGTCCGCGGACTTTCTGGCCGGTCTCATGCCGGATGCCCTTGTAACAGCGGATCTTTCTCATGAGGTTGACATCCTCGTCCTTTGCAAGGGCAACATCGCCGCCAAACAGGTGTTTGGTCTCGCCGGTGTAGACATCCTTGGGACGGTTTGCCATCCATGATGGGATCTTGGTGATGTATTGTTCAACAGCAACACGGAGCCGGTTCACCGACTCTTCGTCAAGGCGGCCGAGCGAGGCGTACTCGTCGACATTCGCCATACGGGAGAGAACCGTGGAAGTATGCCTGCCGACACCCTTGATGCCGGTGAGGGCAACTCTCACGGACTTGGTACCATCGAGATCGGTGGTGCCAACCCTTACGAAATACTTGATATCTTCTTCCTGAGCCATCCAATCCCCTCGTTGTGTGAGATTTTCTCTTTGAGCGCTGAGGGAGGGATTTGAACCCTCGAGTCCCAGGGGGACACAGGTTTAGCAAACCTGCGCCATACCAGGCTTGGCTACCTCAACAGAGGAATCTCGCATCTTCTACAGACACTCGCAGTGGATAGTCACTGCTCCATGAATGGTGCTTTATTATGTAGTATTGGTGGGGTAATAAGTGTTGTGTTGACTTCCCTGCCGGAAGGAACACTGAGGATCTCCTGAAAGTTTCCGGAAAAACTTCATGAGTGCATATGACCCGCTTGTCCCTGCTATTTGTTTGTGCAGCTGTGCAGCACACACTATTCTTCGTATCTAAGTATGTCGGCCAGTTATTTCAAAAAGAGCTTACACGACCCGTGATTCGTTGCATAACCGTGGATGAGCCGGTGCCGGAACGCGATGATCCGGGACGTATCGGTGATGGTCCGGCCAAGAGCCGGGTCTCGCTGGATCGCCTGGTTCAGTGCCTCACCGATGACCTCGAACTGGCGCTCCACAGCTGAACAAGAAAACCAGTTACATTGGTCAAATATATTGTAAAATACTTTTTTTTGGATCTCCAATTAAAATCAGTACCCGATAACCTTGAGTTCCGGTATCTTCTCAAAATGCCGATCCCGGGTTATGATCTTTGCATCGGAACAAAGTGCTGCCGCAGCAATCGCCTGGTCAAAATCACCAACAGGGCTGCCACATTTCTGGAGAGTGGCGGACAAATATCCGAATGCATGGTAGATATCCGTATCAAACGAGAGCTCGTTGCAAAAAGAAAGTATCGCAAGAACCTCTTTGACATTTTCTTCAACCCGGAGAGATCGGTAGGCCCCCTCAAAAAGCTCAAGGGCGATTATGGGTGTGATACTCAGCGATTTTCCCTGTGATTCCAGATCTTCCAGCCTTTCAAGGGCTTTAGGATCGTGCCGGATAATATCAATAATAAATGAGGTATCTGCAACCGGCATTTCAGAACCTGACTTCGCGTAACTTTGCTTTCCGCATCTCCTTTGAAACCATCTCAATCGAATCTGCGAGTTCCGGGTTTGCCCCGATCTCTTTGAGGACATCAGACAGCTTCTTCCTTTTTGGGTAATGTTCCAGGATCACATCCGAAAAACTCTTCTTCTCGTCTTTCTTGAGCGCCCGCAACCTGTCGTACGCCTCTTCAGTGATGCTGATGGTTTTCGTGGCCATGATCAGCTCTGTGTATGTATGTGTATTTAATGATAATCGCGGGGAGATTCTGCCGGTTGTGCAGCACATCCATCCGCCAGCAGCACCGCTTCCATCACCCGCACCAGAGCAAGCGGAATGCTGGAGGGAGTTACGGGGCAGGCACCGGGCAGGAATAATTTCCTGAACAAAAAACCAGTCCCTTCAGCTAAATCGAGCGTATTATTATCGATTCCGGTCATTGTCCGCAGCGGGAGCGCTCCGTCGGAGACGGCGTTCATCGTTACACTAAGTATTCTTAGGCACGCAGTCGCAGGATATATTCTTAGATTATGTATAGTAGACAACTGCCAGCCGTCCGGGCCTTTTGTAAGGGGTGTCAGTGGGGATATTTTGATCCACCCCTACAGGTGGCTTGCGGGACTATCCGAGGTTATTTTTTATTTTTTTACACACCCTCCGACCAATAACCGCACATCTTTCACCTCCGACCCATCATAGCGCCCATGGCACGGAATCCTGTATTGTGGCATTTTTACGATGATAAATATCCATAATGTATTCTGTCTGCGTGATAAGGGTCGGAGGTGAAAAAATTTCAAGCATTCCAAAGCAACCTGTTCACCGGGTCCGGTATATACAGAGACAGCCAGGCCCTACCATGCTCTTCGTGCTACCCGGGCCGGTTCTCCGGCCGGGTGCCAGGTTCAGTGAACTTTTATGGCAGTCCATCAAATACATAAAGAGAAATAGACGCAATGCCGGTTTTTTGGCAACGGAACGATGGAGAGCGTAATAATTGTGATTCTGGCATTATACGTGGATGACGAACCGGCACTCCTTGATATTGGAAAGGAATTCCTCGAGCGTTCCGGTTCAATTTTAATCGACACGGTATCATCAGCAGCAGAAGCTCAGCAGCGGCTCTCTGCAAACTGCTACGATGCCATAGTCTCGGATTACCAGATGCCGGGTATGAACGGCATCGAGTTTCTAAAATATGTGAGGCAGACCTATCCCGGTCTCCCGTTCATCCTTTTTACTGGCAAGGGGCGCGAGGAAGTTGTGATAGATGCCCTGAACAATGGTGCAGATTTCTATCTCCAGAAAGGGGGCAGGGCGGTACCGCAGTTTGCCGAGCTTGAACACAAGATCAAACAGGCAGTGCAGCAGAAACGCAACGAGCGGACGATCGCCGAATCGGAAGAACGGTACCGCGCCCTGTTCGAGAATGCCAATGATGCCATTTTCTTAATGGACCGGGACATCTATATCGACTGCAACTGGAAAGCAGCCGAACTCTTCGGTTGTACCCGCGACGAGCTGATCGGAACCAGTGTCGACGCACATTCCCCCCGGTTCCAGCCGGATGGCAGTGAGTCCGGGGTGAAAGCGAGGACTCTTGTCTCACAGGCACTCCGCGGTGAACCGGGGATTTTTGACTGGCGCCACCAGCGTCCTGGCGGGGAAGAATTCGAGGTCGAAGTCAGTCTCACCCGACTCAGCGTAAATGGCAGGGACCACCTCCTTGCAATCCTCAGGGATGCAGGGGAAAGGAAACAGGTTGAATCAGCCCTCCGGGAATCTGCGGGCCTGATGACCGGCATCATCGATTTCCTTCCCGACGCGACCTTTGCAGTCAACAGCGACGGCCGGGTGATCGCATGGAACCGTTCGATGGAGGATCTTACCGGAGTCTCCGCACGCGAGATCATCGGGAAGGGCGATTATGAATATTCTGTCCCGCTGTATGGCGAACGCAGGCCGATTCTCATTGACCTGATCTGCAGTCATGACACGGCAACCGCTTCGAAATACGATTCGATCGAGGTAATCGGGAGCCAGATGGTAGCAGAACGGTTCTTCCCGAACCTCAACGGGGGAAACGGTGCCCATCTCTGGTTCAAGGCATCGCCCCTCCTCGATTCCCACGGGAAGATTATCGGGGCTATTGAATCCATCAGGGATATCACCGCCCATAAGACACGGGAGATCGAACTCCGTGCAACCTACGAACAGGTTGCCGCAATGGAAGAAGAATTGCGCAACAACTTTGAAGAGCTGGCGGCACGTGAGAAAGCCGTCTCGCTGAGCGAATCAAAGTTCCGCTCGCTTTTCGCGACCATGATCGAAGGCAGTGCACTGGGCGAGATCCTGACCGATGATACGGGCAACCCGGCAGATTACCGGATCCTCGAGGTGAATCCCGCGTTTGAAAGGATATTTGGCATCACCCGCAATTCTGCCACCGGCAGGACAAGCCGCGAGGTGTTTGGCACGGACAGCCAAGAAGCCCTCCGGCTCTATGCCAGGGTTGCTTCTACCGGCATACCGCAGTCGTTTGAGACCTTTTATCCCCCGATGAAGAAGCACTTCGCTATTTCTGTTTATTCCCCCAAAAAAGGGCAGTTTGCTACGGTTTTTGACGATATAACCCTACGGAAACAGAATGAACAGGCACTCAGGGAAGCGTACGAACAGATCGCGGTCGTGGAAGAGGAACTCCGCAGCAGTTTTGAAGAATTGTCTCACCGTGAGCAGGCACTCAGGGCCAGCCGGGAACAGTACCGCCGCATCGTGGAAACGGCAAATGAAGGAATCTGGGCGCTGGATTCCGGGTTTGTGACGACCTTTGCCAACCAGAAGCTTGCTGAAATGCTCAATTATCCTGCAGAAGAGATCGTGGGGCATCCTATCACGGAATTCATGGCACAAGAAGATCTCCCGGATCACGACCTGCGGGTGCAGGCCCGTCACAGCGGGAAATCCGAACGGTATGAACGCCGCCTTATCAGGAAAGGCGGGGGAGAGGTATGGTGTATCATTTCAGGGACACCGGTATTCGACAGCGCCGGGGCATTCCAGGGATCATTTGCCATGCTGACCGACATAACAGCAAGGAAGACTGTCGAGCTGGGACTTGCAGAAAAGGTAACCGAGCTGAATGTGGCAAATGAAGAGATGGTCATGACGCTCGAGGAGCTGCGATCCGCTGAAGAGACCCTGGTTGCGCGGAACCGCGAACTGGAAGAGCAGCAGAAGGTGCTCGCGGCAACCGGAGAATCCTTAAGCCTTGCAAACCGGAAACTGAACCTGCTCTCGAGTGTCACGCGGCATGATGTGCTCAACCTGCTGATGGTCCTGAACGGATACATTGAGCTCTCAAAATATTCACATGGCGGGGAGGTGGAAAATCTGGCAGAAAAACAGCTGGGCGTTATCAACCGGATTCACCAGCAGATTCTCTTTACCCGGGAATACCAGAACCTCGGGATACAGGCGCCGCACTGGCAGGAGATCAGGACGGTTTTCAGGAACTCGGTTGCCGGGCTTGATTTCTCCGGAATCAGGGTAGAGATGAATATCCCTGAGGTGGAGGTCTATGCCGATCCCCTTCTCCCGAAGGCATTCTACAATATCCTTGACAACGCCATGCGCTATGGTGAAAAAGCGACACGCATTGCCGTATCCTGCCAGCCCGGCATGAAAGGGCTGGTGATTGCTGTTGAGGATAACGGTGTCGGTATTAATCCGTCGGACAAAGCATTTATTTTTAATAAGGGATTTGGTAAAAACACCGGTTTTGGCCTTTTCCTGACTGCCGAGATCCTCCAGATGACCGGGCTTTCCATAACCGAGACAGGCACGCCGGGTGCCGGGGCAAGATTCGAGGTCCTTGTCCCGGAAGGCGCGTACCGGTTCCGTGCTCAATAAACCCGGGGTTTCCGGCGGGAACTAAAAAACAGGGGCCGGGATATCATGACTCTGCATTACAGGTATTACCAAAACAGGTGGATACTGTAATAAAGGTAAATGGGAACAGGATCTCCTACCCGAGCTCGAACGAAGTAACGCCGAAGATCTCGTTGAGAGGGAGCGGGACCGGTTCCGGCCTCGTATAGAGCCGGGCCGTGAAAAAGACCGGCACCATCTCCCGCTCCTTTACGAGCGCTACAGCCGCCGTGTTCGGGACCGGGATATCGAGGAAGAACGGTTCGCCGGGAATCCCGGCAACAAGGCCGTCGAGGATGAGTTCGGCCGTTGTCCGGTCCTTTGCAAAGAGCGGGCCTATCTTGTGACCGGTCCGGCATACCCGCCTGACCCCGTACCCGAGAATTTTTCCGTCCCGGTCAAGTTTCGCAAGCCCGAAGTGTCCATTCTGCCCGGTCCAGCAGCGGAGAAACTGCTCTCTCCGGGCAGGGAAATGTGCCGCGTCATAGTCGGCTAGGTCAGAGAACGGGACATCCCGGACCGGCACCAGGCCCGGGGGGGCCGCCCCACCACCCCGGCCTTCGTACCGGGCATTGTTGTTATGCAGGAACATCCCCCCGTCTTTCTGGTACTTGTCCACCATCGCGATAACCCCGTCACAACCAACAATGCGGGATCCTGCATGGCGCATAGCGTACCGGTAGAGCTGCATCCCGATTCCCTGCGCCCTGAACGCAGGTTCGACAATAAAGAGACCGTAAAATGCGAACAGGTCACCGTAATTGACCACTGAAATCGTTCCCACGATCTTACCGCCTGCTTCTGCACAGAAGAACCCTTCCGGATCGGCGGCCCGGAAACACTCTGCATCTGAAAGGCCCGGGTTCCAACCCTCCTGAGCGGCCCAGTCCACGGCAATCCCTATCTCATCCCGGTGCATCTGCCGGAACCGGACATTTCCTGCATTCATGATAACCGGAAAGGATATTGGCAGGACATCTACATAGACGTGGCGATGAGTTTACGCCGGGGTTATACTAAAACGGGGCTTTTTTAGAAGTCATTTCTGGTAACCTGACACTCCGGGGGATTCGCCCCGCATGCCCGCAGCACCCCCGCCTTCACTTGGGGCAGGGCTGGCACAGGGTGGATAATCATCTTTCAACGAATACATTTTCTCCAGGAGTAAGAAACTGAAAAAAAGAGAGATTTGAATTGATGCTCCCGTCAGAGAGCGTTCACGAGCGACCGGCGCGTGATAACGCCGAAGAGCCTGCCATTGTCCATCACGGGCAGGGAGCTGATGTTCTTCTTGAGCATCAGTGCAATCACATCCGCAGATTTTGCATTCCGCTCGACCGAGATGAGGGGTGAGCTCATGATGTCCCGGACAATCAGGTTCCGGATCTGGCGGTCCTGGTGATTGTCGGTCACTGCCTCGCGGAACTTCCGAAGCGCGATTGCCACGTCAGTTTCCGTAACGATTCCCAGGTACTTGTCCTGGTCCGATACCACGAAGCGGGATACCTTGTCATCCAGCATGCGGCGCCGCAGGTGCACGACCCGTTCACTGGCATCGATGGTGATCACTTTCTCGATCGCTTCGCCGATACCATCAGCCGGCGAGTACTTCTTCAGGAGATCCCCGGCAGATACCTGCCCGATGAGCTTGTGGTCCGGGTCATAGACCACTACCAGTTTATACCGCTGGAGGAGGGGGATGAGGACATTGGCGTTCTCATCCGGGTACACGCTCGTGAAGTCCTCCTCAACCACGCTTGCCACGTGGATGGCTGCCGGTGCAATATCGGAGTTCTGTTTGCTGCCCAGCTTCTCGGCTATTGCCTGCCGGGATACGGTCCCGACAACCGAATTGTTGTTCATCGCAATGAGGGGGTCGATCCCTTCAGCAAGCATCTTATCAAGCGCTTCAGTGATTTTTGCTGATTTTGCAATCGTCATTGGCTTTGCCATTATATCCTTGATAAAAACTTCTTTTGTCATTTCGCCACTTCCTTTATGATATCATCGCGTTTTACAATTCCGGAAATTGTGCCGTCCTCCATGACAACAAGACTGTTGACATGGTGTCTGCCCATCATTGCGATTACTTCCTGGAGATCGGTTTTTGCGGGTACCGTAATGACCGGACTCGTCATCACGTCCCCGGCAGTGACCGATGCGACCGAGAGCAGGCCCATGCCGCTCTTCCCCTGTGAGGTCCCGCGCCGTACTATGGTTACATCTTTTCCCACCACGCCGGAAATTCCTGGTTCGTCTTCGTAGAACGCAAGGTTCGTCTCGGTGATGATGCCGACAGGAACGCTCTCCTCGTCGCATACGAGCACCTTGTCGTTCCTCTCCTTCATCACGCTGACCACATGGTTCAGCGAATGGTACCGGCTGACAACCGGTACATCCTCCATCACGTCCCCGGCGGAGCCATGGAGATTCCGGACAAGGGCGGATTTCATCAGATCGGTCTTGGTCACAATCCCTGCAACGAGCCCGTCTTCCAGGATCGGAACGCTGCTGATCCCCTTTGCGGCAAAGAGCCGGGCAATTTCCTGAAGTATTGTGTCGGGTCCTGCGGTAACCGGTTTTTCTGTTGCAAGCACTCCTGCCGGTATCCGATCGAGCGGCCGGCGCCGCCAGGCAGGCTCTCCCTGCCGCATGCGGTAGGCAATATCCTTCTTCGTGAGGATCCCGGTAAGGGCGCCCCCTTCCATGACAAGCAGGCGCGATATCTTGTGCCGGACCATCAGGTTTCTTGCATGGGCTACGGTCTCGTTTTGCGAGATCGTGTAGACCGGTGAGGTCATCACGTCACGTGCATACATGGTTTTTCACCCCTTTGCAAATGCCTTTACAAGGTCAAACTCGGTAACAAGCCCGATCAGGTGGGAATCCTCGATCACCGGAAGTGACCCGATGTTCTTCTCCAGCATGTCCCGGGCAACCTCGTTGATGCTCTTTTCCGGGGTCGTGGTGAAAAGCCCGCCATTGATCAGGTTCCGGACCGGCAGGTCTGCTACATCTGCAAAGTTGCCCGTGGTAAGACGGGAGAAGACCTCCCTCGTCCCAAGATACCGCATGACGTCCGTTGCCGTGATAATGCCGTAAAGCACATCATCGCTGACCACCGGCAGGCGCCGGAACCGGTACCTTGTCATATCCCGCGTAACCGAAGCTATCGGGCTGTCGGGCCCGGTAACCCGGAGCGCGGAGCTCATGATATCCTCGGCATGGAGGGTGCTGCGCTGTGCGGCAAGAACCCGCATCACGTCCCGCTCGGTCACGATCCCTTTCAGGGCACCATCCTTGTCAACAACAGGCAGGCCGCCTATCTTTTTTCCGACAATGACCTCTACGGCATCGCTGATCCTTGCATCGCTCTGCAGGGTCGCGATCTGCTGGGTCATGATCGTGCGCACAGCTTCGTTGAGCGCCGGGAGGAGGTTACCCCCGTGCCGGACCTGGACGAGCCGGAACTTGTCTCCCCCGCCCATGAAACTGATGATATCGCCCGAGGTGATGATACCCCGCACATGTCCCGTACCGGCATCGGTCACCGGCAGCCGGCGGAAGCCGCACTTCGTCATCTGCTCTACTGCGGTGATGATACTCTGCGTAGGCGGTACTGATATGACATCGCGGGTGGCGATCGCCATGATCTCGCCTTCCTGTTCAACGATATGGGATTTGAACTCAACCGGGCCACGGTCGAGCTTTCCCTGCATCTTCAAGAGCCTGTCGCCCTGTTTGACGCCACGGTCATTCTGGTGCATTATCACCCTCCATCTGGTCTGCTGACCAGTATTTGGTCATGATAACGGGATTTTCCCGGCTGTGCGGGAAAGACACCGTCTTTGTTTCTTTTGTCTTTATGCGAGCGCGGCCAAGATATCGTGCCGGTTGATGACGCCTACGAGGCGGTTTCCTTCCACCACCGGCAGCAGGCTGATATCATGCCCGACGAGCATCTCTGCTGCGGTGCTGACGGGTTCATCAGGGCTTATCGTGAACACATCCTTGGTCATCACATCCTCTAAAGGCGTCCTTGCATTGCGGGCAAGCTCCGACCGGACATGATGGGTGCTGATGAGGTCACGCCGCGAGACGATGCCAACGAGCCGTTTCTTTTTGACCACCGGGAACGCGGTATACCCGCTTTCCATGATCATCGTATAGACCCGCTGCAGCTCGTCAGCAGGATCTGCCGTTACCACCTTTTCCGTCATGCGGTCGGATACCAGCCCGTGCAGCTCGCTCCGCGAGATGATGACCGGGAAGAGGTCTGCGAGGAGCATCCCTCCCACCAGCCGTGGTTTCGGGTTTACGACTGCTGCACTGTCGGTATGGTATTCCCGCATCATCTTTGCCGCACGCTCGATGGAATCTTCGGGAGCGGCCATCGGGGCATCCCTGATGAATCCCTGGATTGTCACGTTCGACTTTGTTGAGGTTTCCCTCAGGCCGTCCGTGATATCGATGAACCCGAGCAGGTTTCGTTTTTCATCCACGACATAGATTTCACGGAACCGGTCATCTCTCAAGATCTGCCGTGCCTTGGTTATCTGGTCGCTTGGTTTCAGCACAGGGATCTCGATGATGAAATCCTGTGCTGTCCTCATGTAATATTGTCCTCCTCGCGGCAGCGGGGGCAGAGCAGGATGCTGTCCACCCGCTTGAGATCATCAGACATCTGACTGCAGCGGCTGCACATACCCTGTTCAACAATCTCCTCCCGGTTGATCTCGATAAGATCGGTTAAGAGTTCGTTGACCTCGTTGGATACGGTCAGGAGATCCCGCACGGTAACAATGCCGATGACCTTCTTGGTGTCATCGATAACGGGGAGTCTCCTGACCTTGTGCTTCACCATCATGTGAGCGGCATCGCCGACAGTTTTCTCCGCACTCACCGTAATGAGTGGCGTGCTCATGACTTCGTTCACGTGCACTGTACTGGGCTTGAGATCCTTTGCAACGACCTTGCAGTTGATATCCTGTTCAGTGATGATGCCGACAGGCAGGTTGTGGTTGAGGACAATGCAGCTTCCTACATCGTCGTGGCACATCGCTGCTGCCGCCTTTGCCACCGTTGCACCTGAACTGATCGTGGTCGGGTCGTGCCGCATTATCTCTTTTAAAGGAACGCGGGTCTCGAAGCGGATTGCGTTGGATGTCTTTTTCATGAGTCACCTCCATGGTGTGCTTGATTCTGATGATTACAATTAGCATACTGCCTCATCCCTCTATAAATACAATTTGGCGAAGGCAAGCTCCCATGCATGTGAGTAATATCCGGGCAGGCCGGAACGCAGTTACCGGCGAGACGCGGGGCTTTTCTACGAGAAACCTAATAAACAGCGTATTCTATACACTACATACGAATTATGGTGAATTCTTTGTACCTGAATACAACGCGTAACCAGCGGGGTGGGATATGAAAATTTTTTACCAGACGTTTGGTACGGCAAAGAAGAAATTTTCTAACTTCCTGAACCGGTTTTTCAAGAAGAAGCGGACCCGGATCGGTATTTACGGTCCCCCCAATGCAGGCAAGACCACGCTCGCCAACCGCATAGCCCGGGACTGGACCGGCGATGCTGTCGGCCCGGTGAGCGAGATCCCCCACGAGACCCGCAGGGCACGGAAGAAAGAGGATGTCATCATCTCCGGGGCAAACGGCAACACGATCACGATGGACATTGTCGATACCCCGGGAGTGACCACCAAGATCGATTACCACGAGTTCCTGGAATTCGGGATGGAGAAGGACGAAGCGATCATCCGTGCGCGGGAAGCAACTGAGGGTGTTGCGGAAGCCATGCACTGGCTGCGCGAGGATATTGACGGCGTCGTATACATGCTCGACTCGACCCTTGATCCATTCATGCAGGTCAATATCATGATGATCGGGATCATCGAGAGCCGGAACCTGCCGGTCATCATCGTTGCCAACAAGATCGATCTCCCGGATGCAGCACCGGCCCGGATCCGCAGCGCGTTCCCCCAGCACCCGGTGGTGGCGATATCGGGACTTGAGGGAAGGAACGTTGAAGACCTCTACGAGATGATGCTCGAATACTTCGGGTGAGCCCAATGCCGCACAAGTGTACGAAATGCGGGCGGGAATACAAGGACGGGTCAACCGAGATCCTGAAAGGGTGTGCCAGTTGCGGCGGCAAGAAGTTCCTCTATATCAAGGAAGGCGAGCTCAACAAGGATGTTCTGGAAGAGAAGACCATCGAGGAGATCGCCGAGGAGTCGCACGAAGAGGTTCTCGAGATAGTTGAACCAAAGTCCAAAAAAGAGGTAGAGATGTACGACCGGGTGGAGACCATCCGGATCGTCTCCCCCGGTTCGTACGAGCTGAACCTCGAGAAGATGGCAGAGAGCGACGAGAGGATCGTGAGCGTGGGAAAGGAAGGCAGCTACATCATCGATCTTATGTCCATGGCAAAAGAAGAGCCTAAAAAGAAGCCGGCCAGAGAGAAGAAGAAGAGATAATCCATTTTTTTGCTCTGTTGATATCCTTAGCCTGTAATGTAAAATCCCGTTTGAGGATATCAAAGATCTATTGGAATACGAATCACTGTTTCGCAAGAGTATTCTGATTATGTAATATTCCCACCCCCTGCGGGGATCGCCCGGGCGCCTCATCGTGCCCCCACCGGGCGAAAAGGTTGATCCCCATTGGTGCCGGAAGGCGGTCAAGGGGTGCTCCCCTTGGGCGGCATCCCCCTTTGGGGGAGTGAGGGGGTCACGCTCCTGAGAGAGAGGAGAGAAAAAAGCAAGCGAGGGTTTCAACAGAACCCTTTTTTCCTGATTTTTTTTCAATCCCTTGGAAAGAAATTTTACCGCGTTGAAAGTTCGTCCCGGATCCCGTCATAGGGTACAGGCAGGTCAAGCCTCCGGAAGAACGCATCGGTGAAAATGACGCTGTTGATGATCGCCCACTCCGCACAGCCGTGACCGAGGCACTGGTCCGGGAAGAACGGCAGGTTCCGCGGGGCAAACGGGTTTGCAGCAAACTTCTTTCTTAAGATCTTTGCGAACTTCTCGCTCGTGGTCCCTTCGCTGCTGCCAAGAGACCTGCCCTCCTGGATAACCACCCACTCCCGCTTGTAATGCATGAGGTGATTGCGGATCTCGATAAGCTGCCGGATGTTCGCAAATGCCTGGTCGCCTTCATCAAACGGGTGCACTTCTGCAATCGAGAGGATCTTCTGGTACTTGTTCACCATCGGGGCCCGGTCAAAGTTCTTCTCGTTTCGCCAGCCCTCGGAGATGGTATGGAGCAGGGCCTCGTGCCGGGCATCGGCAAAGAAATAGGCATCGTCCGCTGCATCGGCATAGAGCTCGTTGATGGTGGACTCAAGGAATGCAACGCTGGAGAGGACTGAGTTGAGGACAAATGCCTCATGCCGGAGCAGGAGATCCGTATCCGGCGTCACGGGTGCTGCCAGCCCCGCATATTCCTTCTCGATCCCGTACGCGAGACGGCACAGTACTGCCGCCGACTGGATGTACCTGACCGAGAAGCAGTCGCGGAACCGTATCTGCGATTCCTCGTCCTGCACCTCAAGGGGGATCTTGTCCATGAGTAGTATTTTTGTTCTTTCCGGGAGGGGATAAAAGGTGAGGACACCGGGGGTTGATGCAGTATAGACCGGGCCTGCGGAATTGTTGCATTGACAACATTTATTCCCCAAAAAACCCATTACTGGAGATGCATTCCGGAACCTGTGCGTGCGAGAGTATGCCCGCCGGGGCTGCCATATCCATTGCAACCCGCGGGCGGTTCATCTTCTTCAATAACCGTCTCAAACAGTACGGCCTTTCTGCCGGCCAGGTCCCGGTCCTGATGCTGCTGTACCATGAGCAGAACATCACGCAGGAGACGCTTGTCCGGCACTACCACCTTGACAGGGGAACCATAGCCCGGGCAGTGAAAAAACTCGAGGATGCCGGGTATATCCGGAGGATCGTGGATCCAAAAAGCCGCAGGGCGGTCCGCCTCTTCCTCACGGATAAAGGCGGGGATATTGCACCCGTACTGCAGGCCATCAACCGCGAATGGGAGGCGCTTGCCTGTTCCGGCCTTTCAGACCAGGAGAAAACAACCCTGAACTCCCTGATGCAGACCATTGCAAAGAACAGTTGCAGGATTATGCAGGATTCCGGAGATAAAACCCATGCAGGCGAATAATCCTCCCGGTGATACACCCGGAACCCCGATTGACGGGGAGGTCAGGGAAGGAATATCGCTCCTGACGGGGGACCCGAAAAAGGCGATCGTGAAGCTGTCAGGGCCCATGATCGTGGCAATGTTCCTGATGTCCACCTACAACATCGTCAATGCCATCTGGGTGGCCGGGCTTGGTTCAGATGCCCTTGCGGCAGTCGGGTTCATCACCCCGCTCTTTATGATCCTGATCGGGATCGGCAGCGGTCTCGGGGCCGGGGCGGCATCCGTCATCTCCCGCCGGATCGGTGCAAAAGATAAAACCGGCGCGGATAACGCTGCTGTCCATGCCCTGCTCATCACCCTCATCATCTCGGCGGTCTGCACCATCCCGCTGATCCTCCTTGTCGGCCCGATCGTGCACCTCTTCGGGGCGGGTGCCGCTGCCGGGCTTGCAATCGAGTACGGGCAGGTCGTCTTCCTCGGGATGGTCCTCATCCTCTTCACCAACATTGCCTATGCGATCCTCCGGGCCGAGGGGGATGCAAAACGGGCAATGTACGTGATGGGTGCGTCCTCGGTCCTGAACATGATCCTCGACCCCCTGCTCATCTATACCGCGGGCATGGGAATCGCCGGGGCCGCGTGGGGGATGGTGATCTCGCTCCTCGTGGTCTCCGTTGTGCTCCTCTACTGGTTCTTTTTTAAGAAGGACACGTACGTGACGATATCCTACAGGGCATTTGCGTGGGATAAAAAAACCGTCCGGGATATCCTCGGGGTCGGGCTCCCGGCAAGCACTGAGTTTTTCCTCATGGCAATCCTCGCGATCTTCATCAACAGCCTGCTTGTGGCAACTGCGGGAACCGATGCTGTTGCGGTCTATACTGCCGGGTGGCGGGTCATCTTCTTTGCCATCATCCCCTTAATCGCGATCGGGACATCGGTCATCTCGGTAGCCGGCGCTGCGTACGGTGCGAGGAACTATACGAAGATCCGCACTGCCCATACGTTCTCGATCATGCTCGGGATCGCGATCTCTCTTGCGGTCAGCGCGATCACGTTCATCTTCGCCCGGCAGATAGCGGTCATCTTCACGTATTCGGCCGACAGCGCCCACCTTGCACCGGAGATCGCGGCGTTCCTTGCAACGATGTGCCTCTTCTACCCGTTCGTGCCCCCGGGGATCATGTCGGGATCCATCTTCCAGGCAACGGGCAGGGGAATGACCTCGCTCGTTATCACGGTCCTGAGAAACCTGGTCTTCATCGCATTCTTTGCCTGGCTCTTTGGCATTGCCCTCGGGTTTGGCGAGCACGGGGTCTGGTGGGGAATTGTTGCCGGGGATGTCATGGGCGGAACGGTTGCCTACCTCTGGGCCAGGGCATATATCTCGCGGCTGATCAAAAACCAGTGAGATCCCCGCAGCGGATCAGCGAAAAAGCAGATTATAAAAAAACACTGGCCAGCCGAGACGCGGACAGGCCCAGGGTCTTCGGGACCCTCTATTTTTAATATTTTTCAGGGTCCGAACGCGGACTCCCGTTCTCTGGTATCTGGGGACCATTGGATTTGTTCCGGACACAGTCGATCTCTGCCGAGTACATCTTGATATCGATGACCGGGGTCCCGTCAAATGCATCCAGGCCACGGACCTTCAGAACTCCGTCATCCACTGAGAGGAGATCCACAAGGCAGAGCGAGACCGGGTTCGGGCGGTCGGGCGAGCGGATGGCAAAGACCCCTTTCTCGGCCTTTGTTCCAGGAGGGACGGCACGGAGGACCGTTCGATCGGCCCGGTCAAACCAGCAGAGAACCCAGAGGTGCTTCCTTCCCGCCAGCTCGTGAAGGGCAGGGCGGTACTGGCGGGAGATCACAATTTCGGATACTGTATCGGAAAGGCGTCCCTGCCGCGGGGCATCGCCCCGGACCTTGTAAGGAGAGCGGACGAAGCCGACCGGGTGAATTTCGATGGGCGGGGGGGTCATGATCGAAGAGAGGTAGGTATCAGGCAGTATTTAGGAATACCGTGGGGGAGGGAAATGTCGCGGACCCGGTTTTTATGACCCGATTAGAGCAATTTATTAACCTTTTGATTTTATTTTTCAATGCTTGGCATGTCGCTTTGCGATTTTATTATTAATATAAAAAGAATATTTCTACATAGCAGGATTTCCTGAAATTTCTGCTGCCAACCAACCTGCCGGAAATTCTGGATGCCCTGCCATAAACGTAGGACGGGTTCCTAAAAGTTTGGACCCTTGACGAACCCGATCCTGCCCGTAAGCATGAGATAATTATCTTCTCTCATTATGAAGGTTTTCCCGTGTCCTGCGAGCGTAGCGTATGAAAAAATTTGCAAGAGAGGTGTAAAAAAATGCAACTACATAAAACAGGTGTCGTCCTGCTGGCATTGCTGCTGGCGGCGATGGCTATGGTACCGATGGTGAATGCAGCGACACACTCCCAGCTATCCGGTGCAGATCGGGATATCGTATCCTTGTTTGCTCCAGTAAATACTGAAATCCATAGTGCTTTGACATCCATTGGAAAAGACGGGAAAACGGATAAATCTGTACAGAATTCCACCAAATTCTCAGAGAGACTGGTTGAAAAATACCAGAATAATCTTGACCTGATTATTGATTCTCTTGAAAAGCAGACCGGGCAGAAGCTCGCTGCAGACGAGCGAGAGGATCTCAAAAAGATCATTGTTCTGGAACATATGAAAAAAGTGTCCTATGAACAGCTCAAGGAAAAAATGGGAGTAAAGGAAGAGGATCTTATACCAGTCTTCATCAGCCCGGAAACAACCCGGGACCCTACTAATGGCGCCCAGCTGGCATACATGCCCAATTCCCTTACATTAGTCCAAGTCTCCGCTGATGTTTATGGCGGTGTGGGTTTTGATGGAGGCTGGAGACCGTATATCGTCAATGGCGGTAACCAGCTCTACGGGGTCTACTGGAATTCTGGTCCGGGATGGGCATTATATCAGTGGCGCTTCTATGATGAAGATGTTCCCAGCTCCTATGCTGCTGATCTCGCATACGATCTGTTCAGGCTCCGTGTTTATGGAACGGTTGAAGACATCCAGGGTTTCTTCATCTACAACAACAACAGCATTGAATTCGGCAATGACTGGGATAATGGATGTTCCTATGGCACTGTCGTTGGACAACACGGATCTAACACTCTTCCGTACGGCCCGTCGACAGTGGTGTATGTCAGCAATGTATGGAACCACGCAATGGGCATCACTGACAGGAATCCGAACATGGGAAAAATAACCTATAATTATTAATTTCAATTTTTTTATGACGTCTAACCGGGGATGACAATCATGGACAGCACACGAGCAGAGGAGTTCCTCTTAATTTCTTTGAAGTATTGTCTTTTAGGAATCCTGACAGTATCCGCACTCGCATTCATGTTCGTATTTACTATCAACTGGGAAGACTGGTTTTTCGGGATAAAACTCGATGGCCTGCCAGCAGGGCTGAACCTTCTTGGGAAAGGACTGGCTGTAGCAACACTTGGATATATTATAATTCGGTATCCCCGGCACACGCCATTGGCAGCTGGTATGGCGTTTGCGTTTTTCTGCTACCTGTTTCTCGACTCGGCAGCGACAATGCAAAAATTGACCAATGGCCGGGAGTTCCCGGTTCTGCCGGGCGTATTTGCGATAATTCCGCTTGTCTTTTTGATTGTCCACAGGATTGTTAAGCATTGATTCCAGCGATAAAATCACAAGGATTATCCTATGAATGACAACCAGCGCACAATCCTGAAGATTAGCGCAGTAATACTGTCATACGTTCTTATCGCCATCGCAATCGCTGCGATAATGCAGAAGATAGATACCGGTGGCTGGGCTGGTGTCGATGCCGAACGGTTTCACGCAATGGCGCGGATAATTATCAATGGCTTTACTCCCTATGTCAGTTACGTTGATCCAAAACCCCCGCTTCTTTTCTTTGTTGTGTCAGCAATGGACATGGTACAGCCAGCGGGCTGGCTCGATGTCCCGGTAATAACCGCGATAAATATCATTTGTGCTTGTCTGATTTTTTATATCGGGAACAAAGACTATGGCATTATTTCGGGTTTTTTTGCGGGTTTCCTCTACCTGATCGTAGCCGCTTTTGCCCAGGGATATCTCCTTTTCAGCGAACAGTTTGCGGTCCTGTTTCTCCTGCTGGCATTCATCTTTGCAAGAAAATCACATTACATCTTTGCTGGGATCTGTATCGGTCTTGCATTCGGGTTTAAACAATATGCAATTCTCGGCCTTCTTCCCCTCCTTTACCTGATGAGGGAACAACGAGAACGGCGATTCCATCACCTCATAATCCCGGCAATCATTACCGGCTTATCGTCGTTTGGGGTGTTACTGGTGATTTATGGAAGCAATACGATGATGAGTGCAATGTATTGGACATTCGGTGTTGCACCGGCCTATGTGAGTGGACAGGCTATCGCAGAAATCCCAAGCTATCAGACGAATAACCTGTTTTCCTATTCGATATACCTGGTTTCAAGTATCTTCATTATGCTTCCGGTTGTCCTGTTCTTCACAGCGAGTGTTATCCGGAGAGGGCTGAGGTCCCCCTCAGAAAAGGCAATCCTTCTCTTTGTAATCCTGTTATCAGGAACGCTTCTTATCCGCCAATACCTGCATTACTGGATCCTGATTCTCCCGTTCCTTACGTTACTTGCATGCCGGGAATTTGCTGATAAAAAAGAATGAAATATTTTTCTCAATCCCCATAAGAGAATGCGGAAAATCTCCGGGACTTCTGCAGGTCTGATCCGGTCGCAGGGTGCCACAATTGTTTCCGTTTTGCTGACAGGATTTACTATCGGTCTTAGACAATTCAACGGACTTTACCTGGTTCCCCAGCCGCAACCCTTATTATACCTCCCGTCGAATGATGATAAGCACTTTTAACAATGTGCTGACAGATGTAAGTCCGACGTGCGACACCGCACTGCCTCAAAACGTTTGGCTTTGGGATTACAGGGAGTCAGTAACCAATACTCGACTTTTCTGGACTTACGTTCTAGTCTATCTAGGAGGCTACTACAATGGCACGAATGCACGCCCGCAGAAGGGGCAAATCATGCTCCGTGCGCCCCTACCGGAAACAGGCACCCGCGTGGTCCAACACGGACACAAAGGCGATCGAGAAGATCATCCTGGAGCTGAGAAAGGAAGGCGCATCGAGCGCAAAGATCGGACTGGTTCTCCGGGACCGCTATGGCGTTCCTGACGTAAAACTTGCCACCGGCAAGCGTATCGGGGATATCCTGAAAGAGAACAAGGCCGCATCCGAGATCCCCGAGGATCTCCGCGATCTCATGATCAAGGCACTGGGACTCAGGAAACACCTGGGCGAGAACAAGAAGGACCTGCACAACAAGCGCCAGCTCCAGCTGGTAGAGTCCAAGGTACGCAGGCTGGTTAAGTACTACACGGGAAGCAAGAGGCTGCCCAAGGAGTTCGTATACAAGCCTGAGAATGCAGAAATCCTGCTGTCCCGCTGAAGTGTTCATCAGATCATCCACAGGAAAATTTCCATGTCGCTTGAATCCGCTGCAGAGACCGTTGCCGGGAAGATCCGGAGGCAGGAGTTTGTCGAGGTGTTTGCTCACCACGACGCCGATGGCATAGCCGCTGGCTCGATCCTCTGCCATGCCATGAGCCGGGCGGGGATCCGCTTCCGGCTCCGGGTCCGGTCCGAGGTAACGGCCGCCGACATCACCGGCGATGCAGCGTACCTTCTCTGCGATATCGGTTCCGGCATCAAAGACCTGCCGGGTACGACGATGGTGGTCGACCACCACCTGCCGGAATTCGAAGGCGAGTTCCAGGTAAACCCGCGCCTTGCAGGGATCGACGGCGACCGGGAACTCTCGGCAGCCGGCACCGCATACTTTGTTGCCCAGCAGCTGGGTGACAACCGCGACCTTGCCGGCCTCGTGATACCCGGTATCATCGGCGACGGCCAGGAGATGTCGGGCAAGAACCTCGATATCTTCAACGAGGGAATCGCAAACGGGATCATTGTGCCGGACCGGGGGCTCAAACTCCCGGGGAGGGATATGATCGAGCGGTGGTACATGGCAACGAACCCGTACCTGAGCGGCATCAGCGGCGACGAGGAGATCATTCTCGGCATCCTTGACCGGGCACGGGACCAGGCAAGAGGCGCAAACGAAACCCGTCTCGATGTCCTGCTCTCCCGGATTATCCTCGAAGCATCCCGCAAGACAACCCTTGCGGGCCTGACTGCCATCTACGGCGACACGTTCCACCTCCAGCGCGAGGTGATCGAGGATGCCCATGCGCTTACAGCGGTCATCGACGCCTGCGGCAAGACCGGCCATGGCGACATAGGGGCAACCCTCTGCCTGCGGTCCTCCCGCGAGGTCGAAACTGCCTGGGAGATCACCCGGCAGCACCATGTCAGCATTATCGAAGCAGTGAAAAGCGTGCGGAAACACGACGGTGCAACCGGGGTGTACGAAGTGCAGGGCTCCAGGCTCGCAAGCGATGTAGCAGATATCCTTGCACGCGACCTCCCGCAGGAATCCCCGATCCTTGTCATCGCACAGGGAGAGGGATCCTGTCATCTCTCTGCACGCTGCCCCCGGGGTACCAGCGCAAATCTCGGACCCGTGGTCCGGGAGCTTGCAGCTGCCTGCGGGGGAACCGGTGGCGGGCACGTGCTCCGGGCAGGGGCAACAATCCCCTGCAACCGGATCGCGGAGTTCACCAAGGGCTGGCAGGAGGCGGTTGCCTCATGATGCAGATCGAAGGCCGGATCACCACCATCCATCCAAAGGCCGGTCTTGTTGCAGCAGCACTGAAGCCGGATAACCTGCGCAGCATGACAACAACTGCAGACGGCGACCGTGTCGTAACGACCATCACCGGAACACAGCTCCGGTCGGTTATCGCATCCGTGGATGATTACCTGATGAACCTTGCAATTGCAGAGGACGCATGTTCAGTAGTCCCGCAATGAAAGGACAATACTAGAAGAGTGATATTATGGCAAAGAAGAAACAGGTTGGAAGAAGAGTTGAAGGCTGGAAAGCCAAGAGCTGGTACAAGGTGCACGTCCCCGACAACCTCGGCAAGGCGTACATCGGCGATACCATTGCAAACGATGCTGAGAGTGTTGTTGGCAGGATCATGACCGCAACGCTCGGCGAGATCACCAACGATTACGCAAAGCAGCACGTCAAGATGAGCTTCAAGATCGCAACCGTCACCGGCGACGCTGCCTACACCGAATTCGTAGGCCACGAAGTCACCCGCGACTACCTCCGCTCGCTCGTCAAGCGCCGGAGCTCCCGGGTGGACTGCCATGTCCCGATCGTGACCAAGGACAACAAGAAGGTCCAGCTGACCATCAGCTGCTACACCTTTGCCCGGGCCAACATTGCCCAGGAGCACGCAATCCGCGGCGTCATCACGTCCGCACTCACCGCCCAGGCACAGGCCTGGGATTTGACAACGCTCCTCAACAACATTGTCTCCGGCGAGATCTCACGGGATCTCTTCAAGGCAGTCAAGACCATCTACCCCACCCGCAGGGTAGAGATCATCAAGTCCAAGGTTGAGCCGGTAGCAGCACCGGTCGACACCAGCTAATCTTTTTTTTATCCGGGTTTTTTCGTTTCCGGGGTTCCGAACGCTCATGTGGTTTTACATCCAATACCGTTAAAGAGTGTCCTCCGTTATTACCGATCCCGCAAAGCAGAAGCTCCTCCTTGGAGCCGTAGCTCTTGGCGTGGTTATGGACGGGATCGATGGTTCGATCGTGAACGTGGCGCTTCCCACGATGGCCACGTACTTTGACACGGATACCGGGACGATCGCCTGGGTGATCATCACCTACCTCCTGATGATGGCAGGGCTCCTGCTCGTCTTCGGCAAACTGGCGGACCGGGGGCTTGCAAAACGGCTCTTCCTCATGGGATTTGTGATCTTCACGATTGGCTCGGCTGCGTGCGGGTTTGCCCCGTCGCTTGAGATCCTGCTGGCCTCGCGCCTCGTGCAGGGGCTCGGGGCAGCCATGATCGCAGCGGTTGCCCCGCTCCTCTGCGTCAGGTACCTCCCGCCGGATATGCTCGGCATGGCACTTGGCGTTATTGCCGCAACCAGCTCTATCGGTTTTGCAGCCGGGCCGGCGATCGGCGGCATCCTCACCCAGCACCTCTCGTGGCACTGGATCTTCCTTGTCAACATACCAATCGGGATCCTCGGGATCCTCTTTGCAGCCCGGGTGATCCCGGGCGATGAGCTGCCGGAGCACGGGCGCACGGTATCCTTTGACTGGCCGGGCGCCATCCTGCTCTTTGGTGCCATGGTCCTTCTTACCTTCGCGCTGGAAGAGGCGCCGGCCCGGGAAATGGCTGATCCGCTCATTGCAACCTGCATTGGGCTCCTCGTGGCCTGCTCGGTACTCTTCATATCCCGTGAGCTCACGACACCGGAACCGTTTGTGAATATTCGGATCTTTGCGGTTTGGCAGTTTTCATCGGTCCTGGCCGCATTCCTCTTCATGAACATCGTCTTCATGGGCATCCTGTACCTCCTCCCGTTCTACCTCACCACGATGATGCACCTGGATTTCACCACAACGGGGCTCTATCTCCTGATCCCGCCGGTATTTATCGCGCTGCTCAGCATCCCGTTCGGGAAGTGGTCGGACCGGACCGGTCGGAGGGTATTCGCCGTGGCCGGGTGCGTGCTGGTTGTCCTGTACAGCGCCATCTTCGCGCTCCTTAGCCCGGATGCAGGAATCATACCCCTTCTTGCCGGTCTTATCCTGATGGGGACCTCCTTTGGGATCGCAGCCGGGCCGGGCACCAGCCGGATCATCGAGAGCGCCCCTCCAGGGGAGGAGGGGACCGGCTCCTCGCTGATGGTGACCACCATCTATTTCGGCGGCGTGCTCGGGACCGCGATCTATGCAGCATTCTTCACGCTTGCAACCGCGGGCCCGGCCGGGATTGTGGACTTTGGCGATCTTGGCCCGGCAGCATTCCTTGCCGGGTTCCACCTGACCATGGCAGCAGGCCTCCTGCTCTCGGTAATTCCGCTGGTACTCTCGGCAATTGTTGCGGACCCGCAAAAAAGGAACGGGTGACCGGTCTTTGAAGTACTGCAAAAGGGGTTCAAACCCGGACACGGAGCGGAGGAGATTGCCGCAACTGAATACAGACGGCAGTCAGATGCGATGCCATACCTGCAGAACGCCGTCTGGTGCGGAACAATCCCATCATCTGAATCATTTTTACTTGCCGGCTGGAGATGATTAAGAAAGTGCCACAATGGCGATGCCCGGGCGGTCTCGCCCGGGTCTGTTAGAACGGATTATTAAAAAATGTCTGAATTGTTGATCGAAATTACCTTTTTTACCATATGCTGCCGCCCGCCACTCATTCCCGCGTTACAAGCCGGTACATGTCAGGAGGGACAATGATCTCAAATTGGGCACCCTTGCCGGGAATACCGTTTTCCCGGATGGTGATATTCGTGATGCCGAGGATCTCCTGCGCCAGGAAGAGACCAAAACCGGTGTACTTGAAAAATTCCCTCCGGAAGATCTTCTCCTTGGCATCAGCCGGCACACCCACCCCGTCATCCCGGTACACAAGCAGGAACCCGTCATTGCAACGGGTGCCCGAACACCGGATAGTGGATATTTTTTCCCCGTGACGCAGGGAGTTGTCCAGAAGAATGAGAAACACTCTCTCAAGAAGCGGATCTGCAAAGACTTCAACATCCGGCAGGTCGGTTTTGAGCCTGATATCCCGCAGGTTTAAGGAATCTGCAGCAGTCAGAAACGTCCCTGCCACATTCTGCCATATTGCCGGCCTGGTACCGGTGATCTGGTATACCTGGGTAAATTCAATCTGGCGCTGGATATTCCTGCTGGACCGGGTGACCGTGTCGAATACTCTGATAAGGGCAGGATCATGATAATCCAGCCTTGCCAGGTCAATACTGATGTTCAGCGGGGTGAGCTGGTTCAGGATGTCATGCCGTATGAGGCTGTTGAGGAAATTGAGTTTTCTATTTGCCACAAAGAGGGATTCCTGCACTTTTTTCAGTTCATCAAGCTGCCGCTCGGTAAGATTTTTCATCCCCCGGTAGGCTTCCACCTGGCTGGTGAGATCGGTTATATCTTCGGCAACAACAAGCGCACAGATTTCACCTGCATAATCCAGCGGTATGCAGGATATTTTCAGGACACGGAGTGCACCGTTCGGGAGCCGGCAGGGAATAAGGTGCCGGTGGAACATCTGGGAAAAAAGCACGGCCGGCCCGCCTTCAAAGAGCTGAGTGATTCGCGATATGACCGAAGGGGTATTCAGGGACGGGTATTCCTTTAAGATGTTCATCCCTCGTGCCTTATCGGCAGGGATGCCGGTCCATCCGGCAATGCACGCGTTCCAGAATACCACGGTAAAATCCGGGCGCAGCACGAAGAGGCCGTGGGGGATGCTATCATAGAGCCTGAATGCCGATCCAGCCTGATTGCTTTCTTCCATGGATTCCGCCTTATGCATGAGAGGCCCTGCGTATGCTCTCCACCAGGCGGTCCAGGGATCCCACTTCGAGGATAAGGAGTATGTCGCCCTCGATGCTCAGCAGTTCGATCAGGAAATTCGTGCGGGCCAGCAACACCCATTCGTTCTCCGCATCCTGCCTCTGCAGCTTTGTCATGGTGAGAAACCGGCCTTCATTATAGACCGGGACAGAATAGGTAAGCCGTTCCCCCAGGACATTTGCAATCGATCCCATGACCGAGTTGATGATGATGTTGCCCACTTCCTTGAGCGCTTCCACCCGCATGGCATCCAGCTCGGGGCTCTTTTCCTTCTCCCCGGTCAGCAGCATGACGAGCGAGGCCGCGCTTGCCGAGGGGAACACCACGGCGGTGATCCCGGAGAAGGTGCCCCGGAATTCGAGCAGGACTGCCGAGAGCTCTTTATCGGAGAGTAGTTGGCTCTCGCTTTTTGCAATTTCGGAAAAACGGACAAGGCTGACTAGGGGGATCTGGAGACGGATATGGGATCCGGTCATCTGGTTGAGCTGGCCTGCTGCCTTCCCGACACCAATATTGACCAGTTCCCGGATGGCGTCAAGGGTCTCTACGTCAATTTCCTTTGTCATTTCCTGCCCGCCAGCGCATTACGGATAGCGGTATGGATCTCTTCTTTATTGACGGGTTTGTTCAAAAATGCCCCCGCCCCCATGCGGAAGCACCGTTCCTTTGTTGTTGTCTGGATATCCGATGTCAGGATGATCACCGGTATCTGCAGTTTCCTTGAGCCGATCTGTTCCAGCACCCAGAATCCATCCTTTTCCGGCATGAGAAGATCGGTTATAAGGATATCGGGTTTCTTTCCAGCTGCAATAGTCACGCCCTCTTCTGCATTGTCGGCTGGGATCACTTCACACCCAAGTTCCTTTAAAAGGACGGTGAGAATTTTTCTCTGAAACGATGAATCATCTATTATCAAAACGGTGACCATGGATTATACCCCCGGGGATCTGTCCATAGACGATGCTATGCCCTGAAAGGTGATTGCCGCCTTAACGCAAAAATGTATCTGTTTTATACCGGAGCCAGGCCGGTTCCCGTGCACCACTCATCCCGTTCCGGACGCAAGCGTATTTTCACGAAATGGTCCGGTGCTGCCCATCCGGCCCGGAATAACCCCGGCTGATCGGTTCTTCCCAGCCTTTTTTGGGAGTCCTGCAATCTGCACCCCGAAACATAATTACCCCCGGCGCCCAACCATTCCATACGAATGACCGCAAACAAGATCCTCTTTCTCGTGCTGGACGGGATCTCCGATCGTCCCTGCCCGGCGCTCGGGGGCAAGACCCCGCTCTCGGCTGCAAGAAAACCGGTCCTGGACAAACTGGCGGCAGAAGGGATCTGCGGGATCATGGACACCATCTCGCCCGGTGTCCGCCCGGGATCCGACACCGCCCACCTCGCTCTCCTGGGGTATGACCCCTACAAGTACTATACCGGCCGGGGCCCCCTCGAATGTGTCGGCACCGGCATTGACATGAAAGCCGGCATGATCGGGTTCCGCTGCAATTATGCAACCATCAGCCCGCAGGGCATGGTCACTGACCGCCGTGCGGGAAGGATCCATGATACGGCAGCCTTAAGCAAAGCCATCCAGGATGGCGTCGACCTCTCGAAATTCGGAGTTGAGTTCATCTTCCGTTCAGGAGCCGGCCACCGGGCGGCACTTGCACTCCGGGGGGAGGGCTTAAGCCACTGCGTCTCCTCGAACGATCCCAAGAAAGAGGGCGTTCCCCCGATCACGGTAAAAGTATTGCGGCAGGGGGCAAAGGAGGACAGGACCGCGGCGGTCTGCAACGAGTTCGTGAAGCAGTCCACGAAGATCCTCTTCGACCATCCCGTCAATAAGGACCGGCAAAAAGCAGGTTTAAACCCGGCCAATATCGTCCTGATGAGGGGCGCCGGGGAGATGGGCGACTATGAGCCCTTCCAGAAAAAATACGGCCTCTCGGGATCGGTCATCTCGGCAGCAAGCCTCATCACGGGGATTGGGCGGGCAGTAGGTCTGCCACACACCGAGGTTCCGGGCATCACCGGATCAATAAACAGCAACGTGAAAGGGAAGGTTGCAGCGGCCATAAACGAGCTGAAAACCAAAGACTTCATCCTGATGAACATCAAGGGGGCAGACGAGTCCGGCCATGACGGGCTTGCCGAGCAGAAGCGGGACTTTATTACCAGGATCGATTCCGAGCTCGAACCCCTGCTGGCATTAAAAGACACGATCATCATCATCTGCGGCGACCATTCCACTCCCTGCACCATCAAGGACCATTCTGCCGATCCGGTGCCGGTCCTCATCCGTGGCGACGGGGTGAGGATGGATGATGTTGTCCGTTTCGATGAATATGCATGCGCGAAAGGCGGTCTCAACCGTATCACGGGCACCGCCCTGATGCCGATCGCCCTTGACCTGATCAACAAAGCCCATAAATTTGGCGCATAACCATATCCCCGGGGACCAATGAAAGAACGCACGGTAAAAAACTGGCACAACCACTGCCTCCTCCCGGACGGGACCGAGCTCCAGGAGCACAGCATCAAGACCGACCGGAATATCGTGATCGGTGAGTTCTGCCAGATCGATTACGGGCTCCGGGGGGACAATGTGTACGTGGGAGAGTCCACGAAGATCCGCGAGTACGTCTGGGCAGGCGGGGACGCACGGATCGGGAACTGGTGCGAGATCGGGAGCGATGTCATAGCAAAAGAGGACGCGTATATCGGCGAAGGCGTGAAGATTAACGGGAAACTAACTGTTCACGGGGCGCTCGACATCGGCGAGAAAGTCGAGATCCGGGACGGGTTTGAGGCGAAAGGCGACATCGAGATCAGGAACCCGATGCCGGTCTTCATGTTCATCATCATTTACTTAATGACCCTGCTCCGGATCGAGAACGAGAAGGAACTCGACCGGATCCTTGATGACCTGTTCAGCGAAGACGAGGAAGAGAAGATGGAGATCCCGCTCATGATCCCGGCACGGTCGAAACTGAACCTGAAGCTCTTTTCAGTTCCTTCCACCATGAAGATCGGGAAGGGGTGCCGGCTCCATGGCAATATCCGGGCCGGCTCCATCGATGTCCAGCAGAACACGGTCATCTTCGGCAGCCTCCGGGCAAGGAACCGGATCACCGTGGTCGACGGTGTCACGGTCCACGGCAACGTGGAGAGCGGGAGCACCGTCCATGTAAAAAAAGGCGCCCACATCCTTGGCGACGTTATAGCCAAATCCATAGTCCTCCACGAGGATGCAAAAGTGGACGGGACCATCGAGGCTCCGCACGGGCTGCGGATCGAGCGTGGATCATGAAAGCAGCAGAAATTCTTGGCGTGGATGAGGTCGTATTTGTTGAACCGCAGTTCTCAATGCTTCCCGATCCCAGGTACAATGTTACGCTCACTCTTGCCGGGGGGGATGAGGGCAGGCTCCTTCTGGACGAGAAGGAAGATCCCATCGCCCTTGCATTCCGGAACGGTGACTGCTGGGTTGTCGGGTCATTCCTCTGCCGGAACCCGTCAGCAGTACTTATCGAGAAGTTCGAGAACGTCAACGGGGAGATCTACCAGGAAGACCGGGCAGTCTGGGCAGCAGCCGTGCGGGAGTATTTTAGCCTCCTGGTAAAGAACGAGGTTACCCCGTCCATCGAGGACCTCAATCCCAAGCGCCGTGGGATCCTGACCGATCTCATCTCGGGGTTCTGGAAGACCGGCACAGGTGAGACCTGCATTGACTGCTGCTGCGGTTCCGGGGTCGGATCGCTCGTGCTCCGCGATCTCGGCTTTGCCCCGCTCTCGTATGATAACGATGAGGCGCTCCTCTCGCTCGGGCTCTCGACCGGCAGGCTCCTTCCTGAAGAGACGATGTGGCTCGATGCAATGAAGACATCCGTTTACCTTGAGCCCGTCCCCAAAGGGATCGGGATCATGCTGGGCGAGATCAACATGTTCTCGGAAGAGATGTGGCAGCAGATCGTAAGCGAGCTCTTTGCGGTTACAAAAGAGACGCTCATCACGGTTGGCACGGAGAAGGAGGCGCTCCTCATCAAAAACTGGGGAGAGGAGCTGGGCCGGCGCGTGGAGATCAGCGAAAACCCTGCAGATCCCATCTATGATCTGTGGGTGTGCCGGGCATTCCCGCAATAGATGCCTGGTACCCCTTTCCGGGCGGGAAGCAAATTCCCAAGGCCGGGAAAAGTGCCGGACGAACAGATCTTAACCGGGCTTCTGCTACCGGTCAGATTCCAAAAAACAGCTATCCCGGATCAGGCACCAGGGGTATCCCTGCTGCCATGCGGGTTATTCATTCGGTGTATGGGGCACCCGGATGCGCTTCAGCCGGTCGCTGACCAGGGGGCCGGCACCGTCGGTTGCTGCAAACGAGGGAGTGCATGCCCGTATACTCCGACTGGGGGCAAAGATCAGCCCGGTATCGATATTGTCGGAGGTGAGAGTCCGGGTAAGGTACTGGAGGTCCTGCTCTACCGTGAGACCCTTCTTTTCCTGTAAACGCATATTCATCACTTGAACATAACATTATAAATAGTTTTGTATTTCCCAAATACTCACCATTTTGTGAATATTTGTAAAAACGGTTTGTTTTGGAGAGATATCCGGCAAATCCGGGTCTTTATTTCCGCCGGCTTTTCTGATGCCCCTTGTCATGCCCCTTCTCCTTCTTTTTTGCAGGCGTCTCTTTTTCCTTGTGCACATCCTCGCTCTCGAGTTCGGCAATGATATCGGTCGGGTCCTGCATCGTTTTTGTGAGCCGGAGGATCTCAAGGAGCCGCTCCATCCCTATGAAGTGCTCCGCCATCACCCGGGCAAGCGGGGACATGACCAGCTTTGTTCCCCGCCTTTCTACGAGTTTGTGAGCAACCAGTTCCGGGAGCACCGGCTCCATGCTACCGACCATGAGCCCATTGATCCGGTTGAGATCGGCTTCTTCGCCATCGCACGCAATGGCATTGGCCACGTACTCTTCGGAACTCGCTTCCAGGTCATGCTCCGGGGCTACCTCCTCCATCTCGCCCTTGAGGAGCCTTATTGCCACTTCCTCTTCGGTAAAGGGGTTCTCCCGGGAATACGACCCGCCCGGCTCGGCAAGGATGACCACGCGGCCAAGGTCATGGAAGTCGGGTCTGCCGGCTCGCCCGCCCATCTGGTTGAACTCCTGCACACTGAGCCAGTCCCGGCCCATGGCAAGCGCATCGAAGATCACCTGCGATGCCGGGAAATCCACACCGGCACCGAGAGCCGCAGTTGTCACGACCGCCATCAGCTTTCCCTGCAGGAACCGGGTCTCCACATCGCGTCGTTCAATGGAAGTGAGCCCGGCATGGTATGCTGCAGCCCGGATCCCAAGGGCATCGGCAATCGTGTGGCACCGGGCCCGGGCATTGGTGAAGATGATCGTCTGGCCGCGGAATCCCTTCGAGGAGGTGCGCTTGTACTCGTCGGTGGTCATCTGCTTGATGGTCGGGATCTTCTGCTTGCGCTCAATAAAGAGGAGGTAGCGTTCAAGGCCGACCGGCCGGTCGGCATACACAACAAGCGTGCAGTTCAGTTTCTTGGCAAGTACCTTCGGGGAGCCTATCGTTGCCGAGAGGTACAGGAACTGGGCCTGCGGGCAGAGGTACTTGAGGCGGGCTATCATCCCGTCAAGCCGGTGGCCCCGGTCCTTGTCCTCGAGCATCTGGATCTCATCGATCACGACCGTGGCGATGTTCTTCATCTTCTGGCCGCACCGGATCATGTTGTCCACGCCCTCGTATGTCCCGACAATGATCGGCGCCTGCGGGTTGCGGTCCCCGACCTTGCGGGTCTCGGGAAGGTTGAGCCGGGAGACCCCGGTCAGGAGGCCGGTCTTTGCCAGCTTCCCGTACCGCTCGGTGAACCGCTCGTATTTCTGGTTGGCGAGGGCCACAAGCGGGACCAGAAAGAGTGTCCTGCCTCTCCCTTCGAGATAGTTCTTGAGGCCGGCCATCTCGCCGATGAATGTCTTCCCGCTCGCGGTTGCCGCCACAACGAGCAGGTCTTTTCCAAAGAGCAGGCCGGCTTCCACGGCGAGCTGCTGGGCAGGCATCAGCTGGACCACCCCGCTCGCCTCAATGAACTGGCGGGGCAGGGGCAGCTCGTTCACCGGCGCGGTGACCATGACCGGGTGGGCTTCAAGCTTATCGAAGAGGGCTGAGGCCATAGTCAATTTCTCGGGCTGGAGCGTGGCAAGCACCCGGTCCAGGTTCCGGAACTGGAGCAGGAGTTTTTCGAGATGGGAGAGCCCGTCCCTGCCGAGCCGGCCGATATGCGAGACCTCCCTCCGGAGTTCCCTTCTCCCGCAGTCGAGACAGATCCGCTCGCCCTTGCCAAAGGTCACGGCGTTCTCATCGGTGATCACGGTCACCTTGTCATCCAGGAGGCACATGCGGCAGGCGTCGATGGTCCCATCGCGGATCTGGAAGGCAGAGAGAAACTCCACGAATTGTGGATCGGGCTTAATCAGTCTGACATCCGATTCCCGGAGCTGGGCAATGAGTTCCTTTGACGGCGTGTGCCGGTACTCTTTCTTTCCCCCCCAGCGGACACGGTACTTGGTGGGGCGGGGTCCCCGCGGGGTCTCCATCAGTTCAACAAAACCGGCTCCCCGCGTATTTCTGCCATCAAAAAAGATCAGTTTGTAGCTTCCCCCTTTCTGGGGCTGGACAACAACTTTCATGGCGCGATCAGGTCGTGGATTATGTAGGGGAGCTCCACGCTCTCGAGCCTCTTTAAGAAATCCGTGAACTCTTCATCAACGATCACGATTGCGCAGTCGATCCCGTGGAAGGCTGCCTCAATAACGCCTTCCCGTGCGCCAAAGAACATGTCGGGTTTGCGGCCGGCAGACGTGAGGGCTATATAGGCCTCGAGCCCGACTGCCGCGACAACCCCTGCCTGGGAGCAGATCTCCAGCATCTCCTCTTTTTGGACACGCCGTGAACCCCCGTACAGCACCCGGGGGACCTTGCAGACATGGACTTTTCCTTCCTTGTGCTCGATGATCCCGTTGAGCCGGCTCACGCCAACGTCCTCGCCTTTCTTTGCATCGGCAATAACCGACCCCGTTGCCGACATGCCTTTTTTGCCGGCATAAAGGAACCCGTCTTTCATGAAGACGCCGGCCTCGTCGCCTTTCTTCAAGTCCTCGGCAGCAACCGCGGTCCAGACCGAGACCTGCTGGATGATATCGCGCCGGATGTGCCGGGCATACGACTCAAGCGACTCCGCATTCTCAAGCACCCATTCGATGCCGGACTTGGTCACCTCGTAGTTGCCCCGCCCGCTGGCAAAGACCATGCCCTCGTCCACCAGTTCGCGGATATATTCCGAGATTGCCTGAGGGGTGACCCCGAGTTTCTCGGCAATCTCCTGCTGGCGTACCGCCGGCTGGTGTTCGGCAATCTCGACAAGTATCTGCAGGCGCGAAACTTCGCGCTTGCTGCGAAGGATAGAATAGAGGGGATCCTTAACGCCCGGTGTCAAGCAGCACCAGTCCCTGCCCCTTCACATCCATATGGGTTATCCGTTTTGCAAGCCCCTTGATGAAAATCGGGCTTACGCTGAATTTCCGTGAGAGGTCGCTGATGGAACTGTTCCCCTTGCCAAGTTCACCCTCGATCTGTTCGACAACCCCGCGGAGATTCTCGTCGTTCGAGAGCGAAATGTACAGGATATCGGAGAGATCGGAAAGATTGCACTGGAAGTTGGCCCGGAACTTGTTGTAGGTTGCCCGGAATTCCTTCTCAGGTTTTGATCCGGGTTTGGGCATCCGCCACTGCTCTTCCACAAGGTTGCCCTTCTTGAGGATCTGGAGACAGAGGGGCACGCAGTCATTGTCGATATGCGCCCGGATCTCATCTTCGGTCAGCCACGATTTGTTCAAAAGTTCGTAGACCTTCTTAAAGGAAGGATCATTGAACGTCATCAGGAGAGGAACTAGCTCTACGGGATCATTTACGATTCGAATATGGCCCGGCACAGTGAAAACCCTATCATTATATCGCGCTGTGAATCAATAAAATTTTGCGACTAAATCATGCAGAAGAAGGGCAAAATTACGGTTCGGGGAATTGTCCAGGGAGTCGGATTTCGCCCTTTCGTGTACGCACAGGCATGCGAGCTCGGGATCGCCGGCACGGTGAAGAACCTCGGCAGTGAAGTCGAGATCCTTGCTCAGGGGGAGCATTTCGAAGCCTTTGCCCGGGCGGTATCCCGGGGACCGCCGCTTGCTGTGATCGATTCTGTTGACATAACCGGTACGACAGCCGATATTCCGGATGGTTTTTTTATTCTTGAGAGCGGCACGGGTTCGTTCTCGGGCATGATCCCGCCGGATATTGCAATCTGTGATGACTGTATTGCCGATATCTTCCAAAAGGGCGGAAGGTACCGGAATTACTGGGCCACCTCCTGCGTGAACTGCGGGCCCCGGTACAGCATCATCAACACCATCCCCTATGACCGCGAGCGCACCGCTATGGCAGACTTCCCGATGTGTCCTGCGTGTGCGGAGGAATACCAAAACCCCGGCTGCCGCCGGCACCATGCACAGACCATTGCCTGCGCAGAGTGCGGCCCGGAGCTCACGCTCTTTGACCGGCTCGGGAACCCGATACACTCGCCCGACCCGGTAAAGGATGCAGCAGGGCTCCTTGATGAAGGGAAGATCCTGGTTATCCGGGGCATTGGAGGATTCCACCTGGTCTGTATCGAGGAATCGGCAGATCTCCTCAAGCACCGGCTCGGCCGGATCGAGCAGCCCTTTGCCATCATGATCCGGCCCGACCACATCGATGTCCTTGCCCGGGTCAGTGAGCCGGACCGGCACCTGCTCGAAGGGCCGGTCCACCCCATCCTCGTGCTGGAGAAGCGTGACCCGACAGCCCATGCCACCATCAGCAACCTCCATACGATCGGGTGCATGCTCCCCTACACCGGCCTCCACCACCTCCTCTTCTCGCACTTAAGGCACCCGCTCCTGATCATGACGAGCGCCAACATGCCCGGGTACCCGATGATCACCGAGATCGATGTGGCAATGGCAAAACTGAACCATGACGCCGACTTCTTCTTAACCCACAACCGGAAGATCGTGAACCGGGTGGATGATTCGGTGATGCGGGACGGCTATATCATCCGGCTCTCCCGGGGGATTGCCCCGAAGAGGACTGCTATCGATCTCGGGAACCGCTGCATCCTCGCTGTCGGCCCCGAGCTGAATGCCAATGCCACGATCTACAAAAACGGCTTTGCCATCACCTCGCCCCACGTGGGCAATGTGAGAAACCCGCCAACCCTGGAATATCTCGAAGAGACGGTGCGGAACATCGGACGGCTCCTGGGTGCGAAGTATGATGTCATAGCCCACGACCTCCACCCCCAGTTTCTCTCCACCCGCTTTGCCCGCGAGCTTGCAGCAGACCACGGGCTCGAACTCGTTCCTGTCCAGCACCACCGGGCCCACATCGCCGCTGCCACCACGGAGCCCTGCGTCGGCATCGCGATCGACGGGGTTGGATACGGTGACGATGGCTCGGTCTGGGGCTGCGAGATCTTCTCCGGCCAGGTTCCCGATCTGAAACGGGTGGCCCATCTCGAACCCATGGCCATGCCCGGCGGCGACCTTGCCACCCGGTTCCCCGAACGGATGCTGTACGGCATCCTGCCGGACGAGAGGATCCTCTCGCTTCTCGCCGGCCGGGGCTGGTCGGATATCGAACTCGGCGTGCTGAAAAAACAGGTGGCTTCAGGGTTCAACGTGACCCGGACCACCAGCACCGGCCGTCTTCTCGATGCTGCTGCCGCCCTGCTCGGGATCTGCCGGGAGCGAACCTATGATGGCGAGCCGGCCATGAAACTCGAATCTGCCGCAGCCATGGGGACGGCGGAGGAATGGGAGATCCCTCTGTCAGTGCAGGATGGGTGCGAAGTCCTCTCTTCCCGTGCCCTGATCAGGACCGCTCTTTTGCGGCTCCCGCAGGGGCCGGACCCGGACCGCAGGGTAATAAACTCGGTCGCCGCCTCGTTCCAGTACAACCTTGCCCGGGGAATTGCCCGCATGGCCATCCACGCAGCTGAACTGGACGGTTATACCACGGTTGCGCTCAGCGGCGGGGTTGCCTACAACCACGCGATCCGCGAGACGATCCGCCAGGAGATCGAAGCCCGGGGATTTACCAGCTGCATCAATGCCGGGTACCCGCTCGGGGACGGGTGCGTCTCGTTCGGGCAGTGCGTGTATGCCGGCAGACTCGTTGCCGGGCGCAGGTGAAAGCAGCACGGAAGGGTGTGTTCGAGCAATTTATCAGTGCCAACGCATAAATGAATCATCAGACACATGGTGCCGGCTGACCCGCTTACCGATCAGGAGCGAAAATTAAAGGATCTCGAACAGGAGCTCAATGATCTCCGCCAGGGGCTCACCCTTGTTGCCGACTATTACCATGACCTCGAGGAGGTCTCGCGGGAGGCCAGCGCCTCTGAAGCGGTTGACGAGAAACTGTTAAAACCGCTCGTTGACGACGAACTGGAGTTCGAGAGTATCTGGAGATTCCACGAGGAGGTTCTGGTCCCCGATCCCGGTGCTCGGATTCCCTGCACGCAGATGTACGAGGCATTTGTCCGTTACTGTAAAAAGACCGGACGGCAGTCAGTGGAGCAGGCTGCATTCGAGTTTGTCTTTTCCCGGATGCAGAATCCAGAACCGGCCTGTGACCGGGGCGAGTGGACCGGATACCGGCTTCGCTCTGCCTGAAACTCGAGTAAAAGACTCTTTTTTAATGGATACCATATCGGAGAATATGCCGGACGATCAGGATCTCCACAGGGCCTGATTTTTCCGCATTGAGTTCAGCCGGTAAGATAGGAGGAAACGTTCAGTGAAGAGTGCTCGTGCCGGAAGCAGCAGGAGATAAAACAGGATACAATAACCCGAACGGGCAGGTGAGAAAGAAAAAAGATTAGCCGAACAGGGCACCGAGCCCTGCCATGCCGCTCTCTTCGTCTTCCTTCTTGTGCTCTTCCTTTGGCTCTTCCTTGGCGGGTGCTGCGTGACCTGCTGCTGCGGGTGCTGCTGCAACTGCTACCGGGGCGGCTGCTGCTGCCTTGATTGCGTCGTCAATGCTGACGCCGTCGAGGGCTGCAATGAGTGCCTTGACACGGGATTCGTTAACTGCTACACCTGCGGCGGTAAGGACTGCCTTGACGCCGTTCTCATCGACTTTCTTGCCTGCCTTGTGCAGGAGAAGTGCTGCATAGATATATTCCATCGTAAATCACCTGTTATGAATCTCAAATATTATTTTACCAGGGAGTTGAGAACCTGGCCTTCTCTGTACGCTTTACCGATAATCGCATCGACAACGTCTTTCTCGTAGATCGCAGCTTCGATTGCAACGCCGCGTGCATCCCTGACTGCCTTTTCAAGGATTGCTGCCATTGAATCCTTCGTCGGGTATGCTGCCTCGACCGAGAGGGCGAGTGCCTGCCTGCTTGCAAGTGCGATCTGCCCGAGGATGACCGTCTCGTCAACCGAGAGCACCGAGGGCTCGAAGATACCGCCATCATGGTAGGCTACCTGCAGGGCAAGTCCTACGTCCATGGGCTTGATATCGAGCTTGGCGAGGACCGTGGCAAGTTTTGCCGAGATGACAGCGCCTTTCTTGACAACCGTCTTGGTCTCTCTTATCTTGACCTTGCCGCCTTCAATCGCTGCGGGAATGCCGGCCTGCTGGAGCTCACCGACAATCGGGCCCGGCTTGAAGCTCGTTGGACCCTTCTCGATGACGATATCCTCCGGCGCCTTCTCGCCGGCCTTTGCCGCCATCTTGGTCTTGGTCTTCTCGAGCTGCTTGAAGAGCTTGAACGGGTTGTCGTTGGTGAAGATGATCGCCGAGTGACCGGAGATATACTTCGAGAGGTTCTTTACATCCCCGCCAATCTCCTCGAACGCGTGCTTGATTAAGGTGTTCCTCGTCACTTTGATGACAGCCTTTCCGCGGAGGTTCCGGCGGATCTGCTGCACCTGCTGTGCGGGGATACCGTACATGTCGACAAGCCCGATGAGCTTGTACTCCTTTGCGTTCTTCTTGATATCAGCGACCTCGTCCTTCTTCCACGCGGGAAGGTGGTGGGTATACAACGCCATTATTCCAGCCTCACTGCGGGACCCATCGTGGTCTTGACAAAGACGGAACGGACGTTCAAGGGACCCTGTTCAAGGACAGACTCGATCCTTTTTACGATCGTCTCGATGTTCTCAGCGACCTGCTCCGGCTTCATGGAAGTTGTTCCGACCTTGGTGGAGAAGACCGTCTTGTCTTTGGTACGGATCTTCACCGAGTTTCGGAGACGCTCGACAATCGGGCGGATATCCTGCCCGCCGGCAATCGGCATCGGCATCCTGCCCCGCGGACCGAGCCGGGGACCCAAATACCGACCGACACCGGGCATGACCGCCGTCTCTGCAAGGAAGTAGCGGTACTTGCCTGCCACTTTCCGTGCTTCGCGGGGCGAGCCGCCGAGCCGTTCAACTTCTTCAGGGCCGATGATCAGTTCGACTTTGGCATCCTTTGCCTGCGTGACGATATCGCCTTTCCCGATAACACAGATACCGATCTTTTCACCGGTACCGTGGGGAAGCATTATCGTCTCGTCGATACGATTTTTCGGCTGCGCCATATCGATATTCTTGAGATTGATGGTAATATCGATGCTCTCAGAGAACTTACGCTCTGGCGCTTTCTCAATCGCCGTTTTTACGGCTTCCAAAATTTTGGCCCTATCAACCATCAGATTCCTCCATAGTTCTGCGACCGTTTTTAGCGATCTCCTATGGTTTTCTCCTGTTTATTTCACGAGTTTGCTGTCGTACTTGCCTTCATCAATGAGGGCGAAGACATCCTTTGCCTTCTTCCCGTCAATGGTAACTCCCATGCTGACGCACGTGCCGATGACTTCCTTGACGGCAGTCTTCAGCTCGTAGGCGAGCATGCCTTCGAGTTTCATGTTGGCAATTCTGACAGCGGCCTCGAATGGCAGGTTGCCTGCCACAATGGCGTTGGGCTCTTTGGAACCTTTCTCGATACCGGCCTCTTTCTTGATGAGTGCCGACACCGGGGGGATACCCACGGTGACCGTGAAGTTCTTCTTTGCGTCGACTTCGATCTTGACCGGGACCTGCATTCCATTGAATGAGGCGGTCTTCTTGTTGATCTCGTCAACGACTCCCTTCACGTTGATACCGAGTGGTCCGAGCGAGGGTCCTAATGGGGGACCTGCTGTAGCCTTTCCGCCGGGTACTAAAACCTCGACCACTTCTGCCATAGTCTTTGCACCATGCCGTCCCGTATTTGCGGGTTCCTAGCTTGGGTCTGTAAATATTGATGGGAAAGGAAATAAAGGTGATCTTGAATATCAGGGACCGTAAGGGTTGTAGGAGTTATACTGAGGTTCGTTGTTATAGAGAAATGTACGGATAATATGGATTCCGGGATTGCTTTCTGAAGTGACATTCACGGTATAGAAATTATAAGGGAACAGCTCGGGCTTCTTCAGGGTTAAATTCCAGCGGTACCTGGTCCTGTCGCGAGACAGGGGAATCGTATAGCTTAGTCTCTTGCCGGAATCTGAAGATATGGTGATGAGCAGTTTTTCGTCAGGCCCGTTGCCGGTATTTACTTGACCTGAGAGGAGGAGCGCATTTGAATCCGGATCGTTTTTTGGGAGGTTCAGGGTAAGGTTGGGTTGTGGGATGCCGCTCACCGTGAAAATACTGCTATTCTGCACCAGACTATTTTTCCCGCTGGCGGCGATGATGTATTCCCCATCAGGGACAAATCCATGCAGCGAGGTGTTGACATCCCACGACCAGGAGCTGATTCCGCAAGGCCCTGCGATCACGGGAATCGTTTCGCCCAACCCGCCACAACAGGGACGAACCTGCCCTTCGCAACCCGCGGTGAATTTGCGGCAAGGCACGAATTCACCGCTATAAATTTGTAGCCGTAGCGTTTCCCCCTGCGGCAGGTTCGTAGTTCCATCGAACGTGATGATATCTCCGATATACGTATGGGAAACAGGGTTGATCGTGATGAACGGTTCTCCGGCTCCTGATGAGAATGAGCTGTTGCCCCTGCCGGAGCATTGGACAAAGAGTCGTGAGGCTATGGATGGATTAAGCGTTATTGGCGGTGCTGGTGGTGGAGAGACATTGATAATCCCGCCGGAATCTGACGGGCGGTGGTTTGATGATATACATCCTGTTGCCAGCAGGATAATGGAGAGAATGAATAAGAGAGAAAATATTTTCCAGGATAACGTCATGGACACACCAGAGCTTTTCCAAGGATCACGTCACCCCGGGAAAAGAAAAATATTTTGTATTTTATCTAATGTAATTTATCCAATATCCGGTTTTTTGAGATCGCTCAAGGCATGTCCCTGCCACTATGGCATTTTCCTCACGGGGACGATGAATTTCCACATCGACTCCTGCACAAAGTGAGACCATCGGGTGACCCCCATCCGGGCCCAAAAGGCCCCCGTTCCCGCTTTTTTGAACCGGAGACCTGCCGTATTCACTAAAAAGTGTGCCTACCATTTTATGATCCGTTCATTTTTCACCCGGATTGCCTGAAAACCCCAAAAATTGCGCCAGGAACCCTGTAATCTTTGACCTGCCATCACATTGTACCTGCCCGACCCCCCATCTCGATCCAGGGACTTGCTTCCCCTTCCGTGTCATGCATTTTACATCGGCAGATTTACTTTAATTCACACGATCTTCCTGCTAAAATGAAAGAGGTAGAATGGGGGGTCGCATAGGTACAATTGTGAAGCCGGGCCACGGACAAAGCAAAAACACCGGGAATTTCTGACGTTTGTTTCCCAGACAGCCCTCGGGATATGGGATCGATTTGTACCCATCTGACCCCCCCCTTCCAGCAATCTCCGGCTTCCAAAAATACCGGTTCCCATGCCAACGCCAAATCTTAAATTATCGACCGGCCCAATTTCCGGCAGTGGCAGTATGGCAGCAGAGAAACCCAGGCTTGTGACAACGGTCTCCATCATCACCCGGAGGCTCAAAGAGGGAAAGACGTACGATGATTTCCGCAGGGCCTGGTTCCACACCACCGGTTTCGGGGTCGAAAGGAAGGATGCCGAAGGGAGCGGCAACCGGATGTTCAGCATGATCAATATCTTCGACCCGCGGGAGGTCATTGTTATCGGTTTTTCAACCACCACGCTTGAGCAGCTGGAGGAGGCCCTGAAGATCGAGGTAAAATTCCGGGGGGAGAACCCCATGGACGAGGTTATCGAGCCGGAGATTGGCAGGAAATTTGCCGCACTGGTATCCGAGGACGATTTCTCGGCTGCCGGGCAGATCCCGTTCCGACCGCCATCAGTCGGAGGAAACGAGACCGACATGGCAGAGTTTGAAAAGACGCGGCTGGCCCTTTTTGGACTTTTTGCAGTTGCATCACAGCAGCGTGATGCCATCAATGAGGCCCGGAAAAAAGCAAAATAGACCTGCCCTCGTTTTTCATTCACTCTTCTGAACGGTAACATCAGGTCCCCACGCGGCTTCCTTTCCTGCCCGTCCGACACCCCGGAATACCGGGTACTTTTTCCTGACAGACTCCAAACAGCATCTATGCTCCTTGTCGCTGCCCGGTGCCAGGTTCACCCGGATTATTGCCATGACTTTGTCAGCCAGGTTGAGCGGATCATACCGGTTGTCCGTGCCGAGCCGGGATGCACCCGGTATGAACTCCATGCAGATGCATTTGAAAAAGGGTTGTTTGTCTTCTTAGAAGAATGGGAGAGCCAGGCGCATCTCGACAATCATATTGCCACCCCCCACATGCAGGACCATTTTGCCAAATGTGCCGGGTGGATGGCATCCCCTACGGAACTGACCCTGTACACGGTAACAGGGTTTGAATCCGTGGTAATATCATAACCCGGACATGAGTTCCCCGGGCAGTGCTGCCAGCCGTTCCGGTACCGGGACCGCAGGAGGCTCAGTCTTAATATTCCTTGCATGGTCAGGTGCATGGCGGGGGAATACTGCGGAAGGGGGTTGCAGGTTTTCCGCAAACCTACGGGACTCCATATACCTGACCTGCCCCCCAATCCTCACTGCACCAGCCTCAAACGAAATAAACTTATTTATTAACTCCCTGTATAGCATCATTATCCGGGAGTCCCGCGGAGAGTCACCATGTACAAGGTTCTCTATGTCGATGATGAGCCCGATCTCCTGAGCCTGGGAAAAGTATTCCTCGAGATGTCGGGTTTCATCACCGTGGAGACCGCACTCTCTGCACAGGATGGCATCCAAGCCCTTGAAAAAACACCCTTTGACTGCATCATATCCGATTTCCAGATGCCGGAAATGGACGGCATTGCATTTCTCAAGTACTTAAGAACGGAAAATAACCGGATCCCGTTCATCCTCTTCACCGGCCGGGGTCGCGAGGAAGTGGTCATCGATGCGGTGAACAATGGTGTTGATTTCTACCTCCAGAAAGGGGGAGATGCCAGGTCACAGTTCGTTGAACTGGAACATAAGATCAGACTGGCCGTAGAACGCCGGCATACGGAGGATGAACTCAAGGAATCCCGGCAGCGGATGACCGAGATCATCGACCACCTGCCGGACGCTACCTTTGCAATCGACCTTGACGGGAAGGTCATTGCGTGGAACAGGGCAATGGAGGAGATGACCGGCGTTTTAAAAGAGAATATCCTGGGAACCGGGGATCATTCCTATGCACTCCCGTTCTACGGGACAAGAAGACCCATCCTTCTCGACCTTGTTTTACGGGATGACAAAGAGATCCGGGAAAAATATCCCAGGATCACGAGGAAGGACAACAAACTGATCTCGGAGATCTTCATCCCTATCCTCTATGGCGGGAGAGGCGCCTACCTCTGGTTTATCGCATCCCCGCTCTATGACACCCATGGCAGCATCATCGGCGCAATCGAGTCCATCCGTGACATCACTGACCGTAAGAAGACGGAGGATGAACTGAGGGCCGCTTACGAGCAGATAGCCGCATCGGAAGAAGAGCTCAGGGACCAGTTTGATGAATTGAAAAAGAGCGGGGATGCGCTCCGCGAGAGCGAGGAGAATTACCGGACCCTGTTCGATGAGGCTGCAGATATTATCGTAATCGTGGATGCCCATGGCACATTCCTCAACCTGAACAGGCGGTTTGTTGAGGAGAGTGGTTATGGCCGTGATGAGATGGCTGGCAAAAATGTGCTGACCTCAGGGATTGTTACGGCCCCATCGGCCGCGAAGATCGCATTTCACCTGGGCCAGATCTTCATCGGGAGAAGAGCTCCGCTCTTTGAAATTGAGGGTGTAATAAAGAACGGGACCATTGTCCCCTACGAGATCCGGGCAACACCGGTGATAAAAAACAATAAAATAACCGCTGTCCAGGCAACATTGCGAAATCTTTCCGAGCGAAAACAGGCGGAAAAGGAGATCGGCAACCGGAAGAAGATACTCGAAGAGATCGTTTCGGGCTCCCCCATCCCGCAGTTTGTCATTGACAAAGACCACCGGGTCATCAGCTGGAACCGGGCACTCGAGGAATCCAGCGGCGTGAAAGCGGCAGACGTGCTTGGGACAACATCTGCCTGGAAAGCATTCTATGACACGGAGCGGCCGGTGATGGCGGACCTGCTCGTGGATGACGACCCCGCAAATATTCCGGTATGGTATGCCGGGAAATTTGGCAGATCAAAATATGTTGCCGGTGCCTTCGAGGCAACCGACTTTTTCCCAGGGATGGGAGGACGCGGCATCTGGCTTTATTTCACGGCAGCCGTTATCCGCGATTCTGATGGCAGGATCGTAGGTGCAGTAGAAACTCTTGAAGATATTACCGAGCGGAAATCCGCAGAAGAGGAGTTGCTGGCTTCCTACGAGCAAATCGCTGCTTCAGAGGAGGAACTCAGGCACCAGTACGATGAGCTGAAAAAGGGCGGCGATGCACTCCGCGAGAGCGAGGAGAAATACCGCAATATCCTGGAAAATATCCAGGATGTTTACTACCGGAGCGACCGCGAGGGAAACCTCATCCTTGCAAGCCCTTCGGCAGCATCCCTGCTCGGGTACGACTCGGTATCAGACCTGATCGGGAAGAATATTGCACAAGACTTGTATTACGATCCCGAAGAACGGTCAAAACTCCTGGCTGAAATATCCGGCAGGGGATCGGTCACCGATTATGAAGTGATGTTAAAAAAGCGGGACGGCACCCCGGTACCCGTCTCCACAAACAGTCACAAGTACTTTGACTCTGCCGGGAGTTACCTCGGGGTGGAGGGCACCTTCCGGGATATCTCCGGGCGGAAGCTTGCGGAAGAGGCCCTCCGGGAGAGCGAGCGCAGGTTCCGGGCAATCTTTGACCAGACCTACCAGTTCATGGGTCTCATGACTCCGGATGGCACCCTTGTAGAAGCGAACCAGACCGCACTGGCATTCAGCGGCATAAAAGAATCGGATATTATGGGTAAGCCGTTCTGGGAAACGCCGTGGTGGACACATTCTGAAGAGCTGCAGAAAAAACTGCAGAGGGCAATACAGGATGCAGCATTTGGAGAATTTGTGCGTTTTGAAGCTACCCATCCGGGAGCGGACGGGAACCTCCATTATATCGACTTCTCGATAAAACCGGTGAAGGATGAAACGGGTCAGGTCGTCCTCCTTATTCCGGAAGGCAGGGACATTACAGAACGCAAAAATATGGAAATTGCGCTTCGGGCAAATGAAGAAAAATACCGCTCCCTTGTTGATAACCTCAATGTGGGGGTCTACCGGAACACTCCTGAATTTCCCGGCAGGTGGCTCTCTGCAAACCCGGCACTGGTCAGGATATTTGGTTACGACTCCCTCGATGAATTGCTGGAATGCCCGGTCACGGATATCTATGCCAATTCCAAAGACCGGGAAAACTTCATCCAGGTACTGAAGAGAGAGGGCTTTGTCCGGGACCATGAACTACGGCTGAAAAAGAAAGACGGTACGCCCATCTGGGTATCCATCAACGCCATGGCAAAGAAGGACCCGGATGGAACAGTTGCCTGGATAGACGGGATTTGTGACGATATCACCGCTTTGAAGGATGCAGAAGAGAGGGCCGCGAGGTACCAGCTCGAGATGTCGAGGGCCATCGATTACCTGCCTGATGCCACATTCATCATCGACCGTAAGGGTATGGTTATTGCGTGGAACCGGGCGATTGAAGAGATGACCGGCGTCCAGGCAAAGGATATCATCGGCAGGGGGGAATACGAATATGCCATCCCGTTTTACGGAGAACGCCGCCCGATCCTGATCGATCTCATCTTTGCACCGGAAGATGAATTGAAAAAGGCAGATTATATCGAGATAAAACGGGCCGGGGAGATCCTCTCCGTTGAAACCCAGAACCCGATACTCAAAGGCAAACCCTCGGTTGTCCGGGCCATAGCTGCTCCCATCTATAATGAATACGGAAACGTTGCCGGTGCCATCGAAACAATCACTGACATCACTGAACTGAAACGGGCCCAGGAAGATCTTAAGGAATCTGAGAACAGATACCGGACCATATTCGAGAATACCGGGACCGCCACTGTCCTCCTTGATGAAAACACTATAATAACCATTGCCAATGCGGAATTCGAGCGGTTATCAGGATATTCAAGAGATGAACTGGAAGGGAAGAGGAGCTGGACGGAATTTGTGGTAAAAGAAGATCTGGAAAGGATGCTTGCCCAGCACCGCATGCGGAGGGAGAGGCATGAAACCGCCCTCAGGCATTACGAGTTCCGGTTTGTTACAAAAACCCTAAAAATCCGCAATATCTTCCTGACTGTAGACGTGATTCCTGGTACAAAAGAGTCGGTCGCCTCCTTATTGGACATCACTGAAAGGGAACAGGCCAAACAGCAGGCCATAGGATCTTCCCGGTTCCTTGAAACTCTGATGGATACCCTGCCGGTACCTGTCTTTTACAAGAATGTTTCCGGGGAGTTCCTTGGGTGCAACCGGGAGTTTGAGGAGTTAATCAGGATCCCCAAAAAGGATCTGATCGGGAAGACCGCATACGACATCTCCAAAAAGGAACTCGCGGACCAGTATACCGCTACCGACCGAAGGGTACTGGATAGCAAAGTGCCCCAGAGGAACGAGACGCAGGTTGTGTTTGCTGACGGTTCACCGCATGACGTGATCTTTTACAAGGCCCCGCTCCTGAACCCGGACGGGTCGGTTGCCGGCCTGATCGGGATGTTCCTCGATATCACCGAGCGCAAGCGGGTGGAAGAGCGGTTATCGGAAATGAACAGTGCATTTCTGGCATTCAGTCCCGACCCCATCGGAAATATTAATATCCTAACGGGACTTGCAGGGAAGATGCTCAGGGGGACCTGTGCCCTCTATAACCGGCTTGAACGGGGGATGCTTTGTTCCCTGGGAATGTGGAATACCCCCCCGGGCTTTATTTCCTGCGACAAGCCCGATGGACACATCTGTAACGATATTATCCTGAACGGAAGCAGCTCACCCACAATTATTACGGATCTTCAGAAATCCGCCTATGCGGACACCGACCCGAATGTAAGACGTTATCAGCTCAGGACATATGTGGGTATTCCGGTAAAATTCGGGAAGAGATACTTCGGGTCACTCTGTGTGGTGTACCAGAACACCTATTCACCTTCATCCCAGGAACTGGATATCCTGTCGTTCCTTGCAAAAGCTGTTGCAATAGAGGACGAACGGAGGAGCGCCGGGCTTGCACTTCAGGAGAGCGAGGAGCGGTATTCAGCAATGGTGAATCATGCCCCGGAACCGGTGCTGACCCTTAAGAAGGAGATGGTCCTGTTCATCAATGATACCGGGGTCAGGGTATCCGGTTATTCCCGGGAAGAGATCATTGGCAAAAGTATTTTTGGCTTTCTGACAGAGGATTCGCAGAAAACCGTACTTGAAGCGATGCGGACCCGGACAGGAAAAGACAATGTTTCCAACTACGAAGTTGAGTTCATCAGAAAGGATGGCCGGGTTATCCGGCTGATCGTGAGCGCGATCAACATTTCCGACCAGGGTGAGATGATCACGCTCGCCCTCCTTGTCGATATCACCGAACGAAACCGGGCGGAGGAGGCCCTGAAACTGGCGAGCAGGAAACTCAGTCTCCTCTCGGGCATCACGCGCCACGATATCAAGAACCAGCTCCAGGCGCTCACGGGATACCTGGAGATGTCGGGTAAGTCTCTGGAGGATCCGGCCCGCATATCCGGGTTCATTGATAAGGAGATCCATGTTGCAAACACCATCGCCCGGCTGATCGATTTCACCAGGGATTATGAATATATGGGCGTGAAGGCTCCCTCATGGCGGAACGTACAAACGACGGTCAGTAACGTCATTCCCCTGCTCCCGATGAGGGACATCCATGTTGATTTCGGTGACCCGGCCCTCGAGGTTTTTGCAGATCCACTCCTCGAGAGAGTGTTCTACAACCTTATCGACAATGCTTTGCGGTATGGCGGGAACCGGATGACGACAATAAGGATCTCATCGCACCCGGCGGCCGGAACCGGTCTTGTAATCGTTTTCGAGGATGACGGTACAGGAATTGCCCTTGAGGATAAAAACCGCCTGTTTGAGAGGGGGTTTGGGAAAAATACCGGCCTTGGGCTTTTCCTCTCCCGCGAGATTCTCGGGATCACCGGCATTACGATTGCCGAGAACAGTGAGCCGGGCAGAGGTGCCCGGTTCGAGATAACGGTTCCGAAGGGAGCGTACCGGTTTTCGGGCACTTCCTGAAAAACCCGTCCTGATGAGAACGAGAGGGTTTCTCTTTACTATTAATCCGGCCCGGTGAGACCATTCCAACCGCCAGTTATTAGGATCAGCAATCCAATAGTTAAGATATGCAGGCTAAGGTCCCGCAAAGCGAGCTCGAAGACCGGTTACACCGTTTCCAGGATTACATGGACAGCACCTATCCTGACTGGGAACTTGCAATTATTACGAGCAGGATCAACCTTTACTACTTCACCGGGACGATCCAGGACAGCATACTTGTCATTCCAAGGCGGGGAGAGGCCGTCCTCTGGGTGCGCCGGAGTTATTCACGTGCAGTGGACGAATCAGCGTTCCCGCAAATCCGGCCAATGCAAAGTTACCGGACAGCGGCAGAAGCCCTTGGCGCGATTCCCCGGACCGTGCATCTCGAAAAAGAGCAGATCACGCTTGCTATGTGCCAGCGGCTGAGAAAACATTTTCCCTTCGATCATATCGTGGCAATCGACTGTGCGGTGATGCATATCCGTTCGGTCAAGAGCCCGTACGAGCTTTCGCTGATGGAGCGTGCGGGGGCAATCCACCGCCGGGTTCTCGAGGACCTTGTTCCCGGGATCCTCCATGAGGGTATGAGCGAGATGGAGTTTTCAAGCGAACTCTATTCGGTCATGATGAAAGAAGGGCACCACGGCATCGTCAGGTTCGGGATGTCCGAGGCCGAGATCGTGCTGGGTCTTGCCAACTTTGGCGAGAGTTCCCTGTACCCCACCTTTCTTGACAGCCCCGGGGGAAATGCAGGATTGTCCCCTGCTGTCCCGCTGCTCGGAAGCCGGGAGCGGAAGCTGAAAAAAGGGGATCTTGTCTTCTGCGATATCGGTTGCGGGTACCATGGGTACCATACCGACAAGACCCTGACCTATGTCTTTGACGGGGAGCTGCCGGACGAAGCAGTACGGATCCACGAGCGGTGTGTCGGCATCCTTGACACGATCGTCCCGCTGCTGAAACCCGGGGAAATCCCCTCGGAGATCTACCGGACCGTGACCGATGAACTTGAACCCGCATTCCTTGAGAACTTCATGGGGTACGGGGACCGGAAAGTACAGTTCCTTGGCCACGGGATCGGTCTTGAGATTGCCGAAAACCCGGTCATTGCCAAAGGCTTTGACGAGCCCCTCAAAGAGGGCATGGTCTTTGCCATTGAACCCAAGAAAGGGGTCCCGGGTGTGGGGATGGTTGGCTCGGAAAACACCTACATTGTCAGCCGTTCCGGGGGCCGGAGCATCACGGGCAGCCACACCGGCCTGATGCCGGTAGGATAGGTCGGAGAACGGTTCCCTAAAAAAAACCGGATTCCGGCAGCTCTCCAAATAATTAAGTTATCAGACATGCTATTCCCCAACAGTCAAACATATGCGGAAGGCTATCCCCTCATCCCGCAGGGAGCGGGCGAGGGGATTTCCGGGTAAGGATGTGCTTGTGCCAGTCAGGGGAAATAACCGGGATCTGCGGTGTCTGAAGAGAGTATTTCTTGTTCTCATCATTGTATCTCTCATCTTTGGGATCTGCTGTCCCGCTGCTGCAACCCGCGACGTGAGAGTGGCTCTTACCGAGCTCAAGCCTTCACTCTTTACCGATGATCAGGGAAAGCCGGCAGGGTTTTTTGTTGATATTATCAGGGATATTGCTGCCAGAGAGGACTGGAACGTCATCTGGGTCTCAGGATCTCTCTCAGAGAGCTGGGGTCGTCTGGCCAATGGCGAGATCGATCTCCTGCCAGGAGTGGCAGCTACACCGGAGCGGGAAAAATCGTACAATTTTAGCCGTGAGCCGGCACTTTCAGTCTGGTCACAGGTGTATGCCCGCCCGGGATCCGGCATCAACACGATCCTTGACCTTGAAGGGAAGCGGGTTGCTTCGGTTAAGGGAGCGATAAGCGGGACCGGATTTCTGAATTATGCCCGGAAATTCAACGTTAATGTTACGCAGATAGATAAGGATACGCCGGCCGAAATCTTTTCCGCAACGGCAGCAGGAACAGCAGATGCCCTTGTGGTGTTCAACACGGCCGGCCAGGAGGATGCCAAAACGTATGGCCTCTCAGCTACTCCCGTTATGTTCGATCCCACGCCGCTTAGTTTTGCCGTGTCGAAGGGAAAGAACCAGGATCTCCCTGCGATTCTTGACCGGTATGTTGCAGAGGGCAAGAACAATCCATCGTCCGCCTACAGCCAGGCAATGCAGAAATGGTTTGGTATCAAAGCCGCAAGCGAGATCATTCCCCCCTGGCTCGTATGGGGTCTTGTTGCTGTGTTCATTATCGCGATCCTTTTTGTAGGAATGAGCATCCTTCTCCGCAGGGAGGTCGGGCGCAAGACCGTTGCACTGTCACTGCAGAATGAGGAACTGCAGGCTGCCTACGAGCAGTTGAGAGCCAACGAAAAAGAGCTTCGGGAGAATTTCCAGGAGCTAAAAAAGAGCGAGAAGGCCCTCATGCAGGCACGAAAGAAACTGAACATGCTCAACAGACTGACTTTTCAGGATGTCCAGACAAAGCTCTTTTCCATCAGAGGTTACCTGGAGCTTGCGCGGATTGCCGGGCACGAAAATGAGACTGCCAGGTGTTTAAAAAAGGGAGAGGATCTCCTGAGCTCGGTCGGGAACTCCTTTGAATTTGCAAAAAAATACCAGGACCTGGGAATCAGCCCGCCCAAGTGGCAGAACGTGAATTATGTCCTGCTCAACGCTATCTCCCATCTGGACTTATCCCAAATCTTCCGTTCCGTAAGCCTGGACAATCTTGAGATCTTTGCCGATCCCCATCTCGAGGACGTATTCTTCACCCTCATGGAAAATGTAGTGCATGCCGGATCAACAGAGATCCGTATCCATTACCGGCCGGAAGGGGAACAGCTCATTATTTTGATTGAGGACAACGGCCCCGGTATTCCTTCCGGCGAGAAGGAGAGGATCTTCGAGCGGGAGTATCCCGGAAAGGCCAGGACCAACCTGTTCCTTGCACGGGAAATTCTCTCGGTTACCGATATTAACATCAGGGAGATTGGAAAAGAAGGTGCCGGCAGCAGGTTTGAGATCTCGGTGCCTGAGGGAGAATACCGGTTCGGGAACAGCGGTGAATAATTCCTTCTGTGTGGGGGATGGTCCGTTTTTTTACCGCCAGATATATCGATACGGGGGATTAAACCGGACAAGTATATCGGCCCGGATGCTGCAGAAAGAGCACTATCACCGGAGATCTTTCGATCTCTGTAATAGAGCTGGCAAAGACCCGGGTGCCGGGATACCAGATGACACATCATAGTCCAGAATAATAGCAGGAGAGACTTGATTTGAGGGATGTTATCACCGTTTTATACGATGATTTCGAGACACTCGATGTGTTTGGCCCCATCGAGGTCTTCGGGAGGCTCCCGGAAGAATTCAGTCCGCGTTTTTTTTCGATGGCCGGGGGAATTATCAGGAGCACCCAGAACGTGCCGGTGATGACAGAGCCCCTCGCGGACCTGAAATCCTCCCGGTATATCCTGTTCATTCCCGGGGGGATCGGGGCAAGGGATGTGATAAACGACCGTGAGTTTATTGCCGCACTCAAATCCCTTGCTGCAAACGCGGAGTTTGTAATAACGGTCTGTACCGGATCAATTCTCCTGTCCCGGACGGGCATCCTTGACGGGAAGCGGGCCACCTCGAACAAGATGGCATTTGCCTGGACAAAGACTTCCCCCGGCGTGACCTGGATCAAAAAAGCCCGGTGGATCAGGGACGGGACTATTTACACCAGCTCAGGGGTCAGTGCCGGAACGGACATGGCTCTCGGGTTCATTGCAGACCAGTTCGGAAAACCGGTTGCAACCCGGCTCTCCCGGGAAATAGAGTACGAGTGGAACGAGAATCCCGAATACGATCCATTTGCAGACCTGTACCCGTAACCTGCGGGCGGCATGACGCGGCGGGAACACGCGGGATTTCTTTCAGATGTGGCGGTAAGGTTCTCTGCAGTTGCTCAAAAAAGATAAAAAATTATTTCTGGTCTGAGTATTTCTCGACCACACGGACATTGTCGCCACGAACCGTGATCGGGATCGGAACAACACTCTCGTACAGTTCGACCGTGATCTCTTCCTTGCCGGAGTCCACGCGCTTGACCACTGCTTTCTCGCCCTTGAAAGGCCCGGCAATGAGCTCGACGATAGTCCCTTCTTCGATACCGGCCACGACCGGCTTCGGGATGAGGAAGTGACCTACTTCTGCAAGGCTCGTCTCGCCCTTGATCACGGAGCGGGCGTGCGCAATCAGTTCCACGAGCTGCTCGACCCGGTTCATCTTCTCCGGGGTCTCGACAAGGACGTATCCCTGGAGCTCGTTTGGGACAATGATTGCCGTTACCTTGACATCCGTTGCCTTGGTGTCAATCGCTTTGAGGATGTTGTCGGCAACCGTCCGCTCCTGCTTGGAGGTTGTCTTGATCGCAAAGATCCGGTTGACAAAGACTTCGGGTGCCGCGGGTACTGAGGGCGCTGCTGGTGCTGGGGGGGTTGGCTGAGTCATAGGTACCGGGATCAGAATCCGAAGAGCTGCTTGTGGTCGAAGAACATGTAGATGACAAATCCTATCAGGCCAACAAGGAGGACACCGGCTGCTGCAACTGTTGCGATCTTGGTGAACTCTTCCCGGGTGGGAGTGCGCGCGAGTTTTAATACCCGCAGGTACTTGCGGAATAATTCCTCGTGGATAACGTCCGTTTTGAAATCAGGCTTTGAAATTTCCATATAGTATCACTTGAGAAAATCGATCTCATACTGTTTCTGTACTTTGGGGCTAAGCTTCTCATTACGACCATATATTTGTGGCGACCGTACGCCCGTGACAACCAGGAGCGTACGCATCTTGTTCTGCATGGCGGGGTCGATCTGGGCACCCCATATGATACGCGCATTGGGGTCAACACGGGCATAGACTTCCTGGACAACCCCTTCTGCTTCTTCCATGGTCATGTCCGGGCCGCCGACCACGTTGACGAGCGCGGCAGTTGCGCCGCTGATATCCACGTCGAGGAGCGGGGAGCGGATGGCTTTCTTGACCGAGTCTGCCGCCTTGTCCTCGCTGTCGCTTTCTCCCATACCGATCATGGCGACACCACCGCGTTCCATGACCGTGCGCACATCGGCAAAGTCGAGGTTCACGAGTCCCGGCATCGTGATAAGCTCGGTGATTCCCTTGACGGCACGCATCAGGACTTCATCGGCAACCTTGAAGGCGGCATAGAGCGGGAGTTTTGGGACAACCTCGAGCAGCCTGTCATTGGGCACAACAATGACCGTGTCTGCAACGTCCCGGAGGCGCTCGAGTCCTGCCTCAGCGTTCTCCATGCGGATGGCACCTTCCGCACCGAACGGCAGGGTAACGATGGCAATGGTGAGGGCGCCCTCTTCCCGGGCTGCCTTTGCCACTACGGGAGCAACACCGGTCCCGGTACCGCCTCCAAGGCCGACGGTGATGAAGACCATGTCGCAGCCGGAGACAACTGCCCGGATCTCCTGCTCGTTTTCAAGGGCTGCTTCCTCGCCAATCTGCGGGATGGAACCGGCGCCAAGACCCCGGGTTCTCTGCCGGCCGACCAGGATACGCTGGTCTGCCCGCGTGCGGATCAGGTGCTGCGCATCCGTGTTGATGGCGATAAGTTTTGCACCGTGGATGCCTTCTTCCATCATGCGGGAGATCGTGTTCGAACCGCCGCCCCCGCAACCGATCACTGCGATCTCAGTTTTGAGCTCGGCAAGGATCTGGTCAAGGTCTTCGTTATTCTGCGAGGTGGAAACGGGTTCGTCCCTCGCCTTGGTGAGTGCCTCTTCAACAATTGACCTCATGAAAACTTCTCCAACCCCGGGATGTGGATTCTTGTTTCACTGCAGGAAGAAACCATGTCAGGAGTGATTACCCTGCCATTGATCTCAACAGCCTGGCCAGCTGCCAGCTGTTTGTAAAAAGGTCCGGGCACAATCCCCTCATTGCGCGCTTTTTGGGGATCGAACCGAACCTTAGATATGATCAAGTGATCTTTCTCCGTTGCAGTGATCTGTTTATTACGTATGATTTTTACGCACAAGGTATTTAAATCATTTATTATTTGGGGTAAATGATTCTCATACGTGATAAATTCGGGAAGCAGGCTGTTATTCTGCGTGGAAAGGTGAACCAGCGGCAATTTGCCGAGATCCAGAATCAGCCCCGGCTCGTCCGCTTTGACCGTTTCGGCCAGTAAAACCGGATTTGCCCGGGCAATGACCGGAGTTCCCTCGCTTGGGAGATTATGGATGTAACACCGGGTACCGGGCGAGATTGTCCCTGCCAGTTTGCGGATTTTAAGGTAGGTATCCCAGGAGATGTGCCCCATTGAGGAGATCTCGCTCTCGGAGAGCTGGGGGATACGGAGATCCGCAAGGATGCGGCTCAGCCGGTCCAGTTCCCCGCGGGCAAGGGCTTTCCGGTCGATATACGCAGCAACCGCCCCGGTCTGCACGAACATTTGCTGCACCATAACGGGGTCAATGAGAGCGATCTCCCGGGTATGGGCGATATGGCCGAATGCTCCCCGCGACAAGAGGGCAATTTCGGTTTCGCGTGCTGCGTAATGGGTGCCGCCAAACCCGATGAGCGGGACCGGGTCTGCAGGTTTTGCAAAGAGGACTGCCATGGCCACAGCCCGCCCGGCAACCGGGTCGGTCCATTCCTTTTCCGTGCTCCCGATTTCGACAAAGAACGAAGGCAGGGAAAGGGCAGTCGGCCCGTGGTGGGTCACTTCATAGGAGACCCGGTAGCCTGCCGGGCAGAAACGGGCAAGGGCACGCAGGGTTGCATGCATCATTGCAGGTGCTGCCGGGGCGAGCGTGCGGGGCGAACCCCCCAGCTCTGCAGCTCCGAAATTCCCGGTAACATGGACGGTAAGGACCGGCACCGGGTTTGTGCTGGCATGGCGGGAGATGAAGATGACTATGTCAGCATCGAAACCCGCATCCACGTTCTCTGCATGGATCAGCCGTTCATCTACCTCATGAAACGTGTAGATTCGGCCGGGTGCCTGCCACTCCCCGGCAGGATCCGCAAGAAGTTCTTCGATATGATGCCGGATATTAACACCCGCCCGGTCCTGCCGGGAGTTGACGAGAGCAATCCTCATTGCTGATCTGGTTAGGCTCCTGAGACGATTAATCGTGCCCTGCAGGAGCAATGGGGAAACCCTATGAAGAAGTACAGGTTACATTGTTACCATGACTACTGACAAAATTGCTCACATTTTCAAAGAAGAGGGAATCGAGAAGCAGATCACCTGCCCGCAGGCATTTGCAATTGCGGAGAAACACAAGATTGCAAAAAGCGAGGTCAGCCGGTACTGCAATGAGCACGGGGTCAAGATCCGTGCCTGCCAGCTGGGTTGCTTCAAATGAGGCAGTTCCTCAATGTCATCCCGGTAAGCGAGGCGATAACTGCCATCCGGCGTCTCGCGGTGCCGGCGGCTGTGGAGCATGTCCCCCTCGATGAGGGTCTCCACCGGGTACTTGCGGAAGATGTCCGGGCCGATGTTGATATTCCCGGCTTCACGCGATCAGTTGTGGACGGCTATGCAGTCCGGGCTTCCGATACGGTTGGATCAAGCGACTCGATCCCGGCGATACTTTCGGAAAAAGGCAGGATTGCAATGGGCTCGGGCGCAAACATGTCCATATCCACGGGCGAATGCATATACATCCCCACCGGAGGTCTCCTGCCGGGAGGTGCGGATGCCGCGGTCATGGTCGAGCAGACCGAAGCGGTCGGGGGCGAAGTCCTGGTAAAAAAACCGGTTGCCTCCGGAGAGAACATCATCCTCTTCAACGAGGATTTTTCAAAGGGTGCAGTCGTTCTCCCCGGGGGCCGCAGGCTCTCCCCGCAGGACCTGGGCGTGCTTGCGGCAGCCGGATGCATCAGAGTTCCGGTCCGGAAAAAACCCCGGGTTGCGATAATCTCTACCGGCAACGAGCTTGTTCCGGTTGAGAGCGTGCCCGGGCCCGGGCAGGTACGGGACGTCAACTCGTATGTTGTGGCCTCGTTTGTCCGGGATCGTGGCTGCATCCCGGTGCCATACGGAATCGTGCGGGACGACCGGGACGCCCTCCGGTCTGCCCTTGCAAAAGCAGTGGCAGAATGCGACACGGTTCTCATCTCCGGCGGCAGCTCCAAGGATGACCGGGATATGGTTGCGGAAGTGATTGGCGAGAACGGGGAGGTGCTGGTTCACGGGATTGCAATCGCGCCTGGCAAACCGACCATCATCGGGCGTTCCGGCGGGGTCCCCGTTATAGGGCTTCCGGGTCACCCGGCCTCGGCATTTGTTGTCCTCGTGGTGATAGTCAGGCATCTCATCAGCGACATGGCGGGAGAGTCAGGAACCCTGCAGGAGCCGGTCATTCAGGCAACGCTCTCGGAAAATATCCCGTCTACGCGTGGACGCGAGGATTATATCCGGGTCTCTGTCAGGGACGGGGTGGCAACGCCGCTCTTTGGTAAATCCGGCCTTCTCAATACGCTCGTGAAAAGCACCGGGATCGTCAGGGTCCCGGCAGGCAGCGAAGGGCTCGAGACCGGGACCCGCGTAGAGGTGATCCTGTGGTAAAGCGGTACCTCGATGTCCGGTCCCTTGATGAGGCAAGGAAGATCCTGAAGACCGGGTTTACCTGCGCTGCATCCGGAGAGCAGGTGCCCCTGATTGCCTCGGTTGGCAGGGTTACTGCCGAGCCGATCTTTGCCCGGTATTCGGTGCCGGAAGTGCACCTTGCGGCAATGGACGGCATTGCAGTCAGGAGCAGCGAGACCGAAGGGGCATCCGAGCAGAGGCCGGTGATGCTTGAGCACGCGGTCCGCGTGAATACCGGCAACATCGTACCCCCGGAGTACGATGCCGTGATCATGATCGAGGAGGTGAATGTTGACGGGGACCACTTCCGGATCCGACGGCCGGCACATCCATGGCAGCATGTCCGCCCGGCGGGGGAGGATATCGGGGAGACGGAGATGGCCGTGCCCTCCTACCACCGGATCCGCCCGGAGGACCTGGGGGCTCTTGCCGCGTACGGCATAACCCGGGTGAATGTCCTGACGGTGAAGATAGGCCTGATCCCAACCGGGAGCGAACTTGTTCCCCACGGGACCGCTCCGGCTCCCGGGCAGGTTGTTGAGAGCAATACCGTGATGGCCGAAGCCATGCTTGGCTCACTCGGTGCCACCTGCACCCGGTATCCTATGGCGAAGGATGATCCGGATACCATAAAAGAGGCAGTCAGGAGAGCGGTTGAGGAAAACGACCTGGTCATCGTATCTGCCGGCTCATCCGCCGGGACCCGGGATTATACCGCAGACGTGATCCGGGAACTTGGCGATGTGCTGGTTCACGGGATTGCAATCAAGCCCGGAAAGCCAGCCATCATCGGCAGGGTTGAGGGGAAACCCGTCATTGGGATGCCGGGATACCCCCTTTCGGCCCTGACCGTCCTGCGGGAGATCGTGATCCCGTTTCTTGGAACCTGCGGGCTTCCGGTACCGCTCCCTGAATTGCTCGATGGCTGCCTCACGGTGCCGGTTGCAAAAGACGTGGGATCTGATGAGTTCATTCTCTGTGCCGTCGGGCGCATCGGCAGCCGTTTTGTTGTCTCGCCCCTCTCGCGGGGTGCAGGGGTCCAGATGAGTGCGGTCCGGTCCAACGCGATCCTGAAAGTCCCGGCCGTAACGGAAGGGTTTGAAGCCGGGCAGGAGGTCCGGGTCACCCTCTCGGTACCCCGGGCGGAGGCAGAACGTTCACTTCTCATCACGGGCAGCCACGATCCCGTGCTCGATCATCTTGCAGATATCCTCAGCCGGCAGGGAATCCGGCTCCATTCCACGCATGTCGGGAGCATGGGCGGGATCCTGGCCCTCAAAAAGAACGAGTGCCATGCAGCGCCCATGCACCTTCTCGCAGAAGACGGGGAATACAATATCCCGTTCCTGAAAAAATACCTGCCCGAAGAGGAGGTCGTCCTCATCTGCGTGGCCGAACGGGAGCAGGGAATCGTATCCCGGGAGGGCATCCGCTTCAAGGATCTTCCCAAAAGCCGGTTTGTCAACCGCCAGAAAGGTTCGGGCACCCGCATGCTCCTCGACTACGAGCTGAAGCGTGCGGGGATCAGCCCCGCGGATATCCGGGGCTATGACCGCGAGGTGACCACCCACCTTGCGGTTGCCCTTGCCGTAAAAACCGGAGAGGCGGATGCCGGCATGTGCGTATTCAGTGCAGCCCATGCTCTCGACCTTCCCTTTATTCCGGTAGGCACCGAGCGCTACGAGATCGCTGTCCGCAGCGAACATCTCGATGATCCCCGGGTGCGGGCTATGGTAAGCGCCATCAGCTCCCCGGCATTCAAGAGGAGCCTGATCCGGCTTGGCGGGTATTATACAAAGGAGACCGGCGTGCAGCGCCGACTGCCCTGATCACGGCATCTTCCGGTGATGTACAGGAAATAACACCGGGAATGTCCCAGGTTTTTATCCCGAATACCGGGATCTCCAGTTTGAGGGCCACGGCAATCTCCGATAGAGTCCCGTAACTCCCGCCAACGGCAATGACCGCATCGGCTGACTGGACTACGAGAACATTCCTGGCATGACCGAGCCCGGTCCGGATCACGACATCGAGGTACGCGTTCCCGTTGCCGGTGCCGGATATGATCCCTATCGTGGTACCGCCATTCTCGCGTGCACCCCGGCAGGCTGCTTCCATCACCCCGCCAAGCCCCCCGCAGAGGAGGACACCTTTTCCTGCCAGGTTTTTCCCGGTCTCGTACGCACGCTTATATTCTTCCGGCGTTGCTTTTCCTGCACCAATCACAGCAATCTGTAATTCAGGGCGGCTTTTTTCAGGCGGAGGGGTGCTCATGAGGGGTTTCCTGCCGGTTATCCATCCCGGCCGGCATCATCATCGTATACCTTCACTGCAGACCCAATAATTAATAGGTCTGCCGCAATACGGGAATTATCATGCGGAAATATATCTTCCCCGTACTGTTCCTGGTTGCGGTTGTACTCATAGCCGGCTGTTCACAGCAGGGCTCTTCACAGGGACCGGCCTCTCCCGATGTGAATCCCGCAACGTCCCCGGTATCCACGGTATCTCCGGTCACTCCTGCCCAAAGCCCGGCACCCGGTTACTCTTCCACGGCAGCAGCAGATGCCACACCTCCATTTACCGGAAACTTCATCGACACCCATGCCCACATCCGCCCGGGTTCCATGGCATACCCGGAAATCCTGCGGAACATGGACGAGCAGGGAATTGACAGGATGATCGTGATGGAGCCCCCCGGGGATTTGTGGATATCGGGGACACCGGCTTCATCCTATGGCGTACCGGATGCGGCAGTACAATATCCGTCCAGGTTTGCAGTCCTCTACAGCGGCGAAGCCGGATCAATGCTGTACTCGGCAGCAAAAAAAGACTCGTTTACCCCTGCGCAACAGGAACAGTTTACGGCACTCCTTGAGAAAGCCATGGCTTCAGGGAAATACCGGGGCATCGGTGAGATCGGCCTGAGGCACCTGCCCCCGCCCGGTATGCCGGACAGCTACGATATTACCGTGCCTGCCGATCACCCATGGATGTTTATCATGAGCGATATCGCTGCCAGAAACGGAGTGCCCGTCGATATCCATATGCAGGCCGATAATACCAACGTTGCAGCGTTTGAACGACTCCTTGACCATAACCCGGATGCCATCATCATCTGGGACCATGCCGGGGATCACACCATGAACGCCACTCCGGATCTCCTGCGCAGGCTTCTTGCCGCTCATAAGAACCTTTACTCGAGTATTAAAATCAGGACCGATGAGAGGCAGCTCCTGGGCGGAATCATGAATAAGGAGGGAAAGGTATCGGAGAAATGGAAGAGCCTCCTTGCAGATTATCCTGACCGGTTCATTATCGGGACGGATGTCAAGCTGGGTATCCGGCAAAATGAGATCCGGTTTGTTGACTTCCACCATGATCTGCTGTCACAGCTGCCTCCCGACGTAGCGCAGAAGATTGCATACGATAATCCAAAACGGCTCTTCGGCCTGTAAAGGAGCGCATGCCGATTTGGCGGGATGGGGGTGCATCCCCCTTACTCACTCGGTGCCGCCTTCGCGGTTGATCACCATCAGCCGGTGGGACGACATCTCGTCAATGGCAAACCGGGGCCCTTCCCGCCCGATACCGGAGCCCTTGGCTCCCCCGTACGGCATGGCGTCGGAACGGTATGTCGGGATATCGTTCATGATCACGCCGCCTACATCCAGCTCGGAGAAGGCCCTCATGGCCCGGTTCAGGTTCTGGGTAAAGATGCCTGCCTGGAGCCCGTACTCGCCTGTATTTGCGATACGCAGGGCTTCGGAGAAGTCATCGTAGGGGATGACTGAGATGACCGGTGCAAAGACTTCTTCCCGGTTCACCCGCATCGAAGGGGTTGTATCGACAAGAACGGTCGGGGCAAACATGCTCTCCTCAAGGGTCCCGCCAAGAAGGATGCGGGCGCCCTGTTTGACGCTGTCCTGCACTTTCCGGTACGCTTCCTCGGCCTTCAGCCGGTCGATCATCGGGCCCACGTCGGTTGCGGGGTCCCGGGGGTCTCCCACGCGAAGTGCCTTTACCGCGGTAATGATCTTGTCGAGCATCACCTCGTAGACCGGCCGGTGCACGAGCACCCGCTGGACCGAGATGCAGACCTGCCCGGCATTCACAAAACCGCCGGTTGCTATCCGCAATGCAGCGTATTCGAGATTGGCATCCTCGTGGACTATGGCTGCCGCGTTCCCACCAAGCTCAAGTCCGATCTTTGTCCTGCCGGAGATCTCCTTCAGGTGCCACCCCACCGCACAGCTGCCGGTGAACGAGAGGTATGCAACCCGGGGATCGCGGGCCAGCTGTTCCGCCCTCACACCCGAGCAGGGAACCACGCTGATCGCTTCCGGAGGAAGACCTGCTGCAAGGACCATCTCTCCCAGCACAAGGGCCGACACCGGCGTTGCGGACGCGGGCTTGAGGATTATGGAGTTTCCGGCCGCTATCGCCGGGGCCAGTTTATGGCAGGCGAGGTTGAGCGGGAAGTTGAACGGCACGATCCCGACAACCGGGCCGAGCGGGAACCGCTGGATGAAACCCGTCCTCCCTTTTGCATCCTGCGTCACATCGAGCGGGATCACTTCCCCGTACATGCGTTTGGCTTCCTCTGCGGACAACCTGACAGTCACGGCAGCCCGGGCAACTTCGGCTGCGGCAAATTTCTTTGTCTTGCCACCTTCCATGACAAGGATCTCGGCCAGTTCCCCGGAACGCCTCTCGATCTCCCCCGCAAGCCGGAACAGGATCTCAGCCCGTTCAAAGGAGGAGAGGAGCCGGGTCTTCTCAAAGCCGTGGCATGCGGCTGCCACTGCCGCCTTGAGATCATTGGTACTTGCCTGGCAGACATCAGCGTACAGTTCATTTGTGAAGGGGAACCGCACATGGGCGATCTCCGCAGTCTGTTTCTTCTCCCCGCCAAGGAGAATCGGGTAGGGTTCCATGCTCTTGAGTCCTGTGATTTCCTGTACGGAAATGTACGCGGTTCAACTAATAAAGCCACACACGGCAAAAAGACCGGACTGATTCATATTTAATGATCTCATGAGATTTTTTACAAACCGAGAATTTTCCCTGAATAATGCCCGCGGGTATTCCATGGAGGAGAAAAACTACTTTGTTCTTCAAGCGCCAACATGAATCAATACGCTTGGAGATCCCGCCATCGTACAAGAGGGGTATTTTGAGAGAAGTCACCGCGAACTTCAGTGCCAAGGAAATCGAGAAGGGAGTACAGGAATACTGGCGAACCCACGATACGTACAAGGCAGTAAAGCAGCACCGCGCTACAGGAAAGCCGTTCTTTTTCGTGGACGGCCCACCCTATACCACGGGCCATATCCACATCGGCACTGCCTGGAACAAGATCTTAAAAGACTGCATCCTGCGCTACCACCGGATGAACGGAAGGAACGTCATTGACCGGGCGGGATACGATATGCATGGGCTGCCTATCGAGGTCAAGGTCGAGCAGGCACTGGGCTTTGAGTCCAAGAAAGATATCGAGAAGTTCGGGATCCAGGCTTTCATAGAGAAATGCCGGGAGTTCGCAGTCACCAACAAGAAGCTCATGGACGACCAGTTCGAGAGCCTCGGGGTCTGGCTGGACTTTGCGGGGGCCTACCAGACGGTGACTCCCGACTATATCGAGGCGGCATGGTGGACGCTCGCAAGGGCTGAGGACCGGGGCATGCTCGAGCGCGGCCACCGGGTCGTGAACTGGTGCCCCCGGTGCGAGACGGCGATTGCCGATGCCGAAGTGGAATACTGGGACGAGAACGACCCCTCGATCTTCGTCAAGTTCCCCCTTCGCGGAAAAGCAGACGAGTTCCTCGTCATCTGGACAACAACTCCCTGGACCCTGCCGGCCAATGTCGCGGTGGCAGTGGCAAAGGATTTCGAGTACGCAAAAGTTCTGGCAAAGAAAGATGGCAGGGAAGAGTATCTCTGGATTGCCGAGCCGCTCGTGAAAGCGGTGCTCAAGAAGGCGCGGTTCAAGGACTACACGGTCGTGGAGAAGAAGACCGGTGCAGACCTCAAGGGATGGGTGTACGACTCGCCGCTCCACGCCCAGGTTCCGCTCCAGCGGGAGATCGAGCACAAGGTTACGACTGCCGATTTCGTTGCCCTTGAGAATACCGGCATGGTTCATATCGCCCCCGGCCATGGGTGGGACGACTATGTGCTCGGGACAAAAGAGGGGCTCGCGATTGTCTGCCCGGTCGACGGGGCCGGGAAGTTCAAGGACGAGGCAGGGATATTTGCCGGCCAGTTCGTGCGGGATTCCAACGAGAATGTCCTTGCCGCACTCGGGGACTTTTTGCTTGCAAAGGAGACCGTTACCCACCGGTACGGTCACTGCTGGCGGTGCAAGACCCCGATCATATTCCGGGCCACCTCTCAGTGGTTCCTGAAAGCCTCCGAGATGCGGGACCTGATGCTCAAAGAGGTTGCAGAGGTCACCTGGTATCCCGAATGGGCCGGCAGCGCCCGGTTCTATGACTGGATCAAGGAAGCCCGCGACTGGTGCGTCTCCCGCCAGCGCTACTGGGGTATCCCGATCCCGGTCTGGGTCTGCGGGAAGTGCGACGCGTACCGGGTTATCGGTACAATTAAGGAGCTGGAGGACCGGAGCGGCAAACCCCTGCCCGATCCCCACCGCCCGTACGTTGACGCGGTCACGATCCCATGTACCTGCGGCGGCACCATGAAGCGGGTTGAGGACATCTTCGATGTCTGGTTCGATTCCGCGGTTGCCTCATGGGCAACCCTCGGGTTCCCGAACAAGACAAAAGAGTTCGAGACCCTCTGGCCGGCCGACTTTATCGCGGAAGGGCAGGACCAGACCCGGGGCTGGTTCTATTCCCAGCTCGGGGCAAGCACGATTGCTTTTGGAAAGGCCCCGTACAGGAGCGTCTGCATGCACGGGTTCGCCCTCGACGCGGAAGGCAAGAAGATGTCAAAGAGCCTCGGAAATGTGGTGAATCCCGGGGACGTAATCGAGAAGGTCGGCGTGGATGTCCTCCGGCTCTACATCCTCTCCTCCTCGGCGCCATGGGACGACCTCAAGTTCAACTGGGAGGGAGTGGGGACGATCAACCGGGCGGTCAATATCCTCTGGAACGTGTACCGCTTCCCGGTGCCGTACATGATCCTCGACAAGTTCGAGCCTGCCTCGAAGAACGGGGTCTGGGACGATGCATTTGTCCGGGCAAACCTTGCCCGGATGCCGGACGAGGACCGGTTCATCATCTCCCGGATCAACTCGGTTGCTGCCACCGTGGATGCAGCTCTTAAGGAGTGCCAGCTCCACCGGGCCACCCGCGAGCTCGTGAACTTTATCCTCGAGGACCTCTCGCGCTGGTACGTCCAGCTGGTCCGGCCCCGGATGTGGCTCGAGGGCGAATCCGAGCAGAAGGTGTTTGCCTACGAGACGATCTACTACGTGATGCGCCGGCTCATGGGGGTCCTTGCCCCGGTCTGCCCGCACCTCACCGAGGAGATCTACCGGAACCTCCGGTGTAAAAACGATCCGGCAAGCGTGCACCTGCTGGACTGGAACGCCGGCGATGCGGCGCTCGTGGATGCAACCCTGGAGGGTGCCGTTGCGATCGTCCGCTCGTTTGACGAGGCTTCCGCCAATGCGAGGCAGACCGGGAAACGGAAGCTCCGCTGGCCGGTTGCCGAAGTTGTCGTTGTCACGAACTCCGAGGCCGTGAAAAACGCCATCGGGCGGCTCAATGCGGTCTGCATGGACCGGGCCAATGCCCGGAAGGTCTCGGTTGTCATGGGACGCTGGGACCGGGTTGGCTGGCACGCGGAGCCGGTGATGAAAGCGCTCGGCAAAGGGTTTGGCAAGGACTCGTTTAAGCTCAAGGGACTCATCGAAGCGGCAGACGGCAACCATCTCAAGGCTGAGATCGATGCTGGCCGCATGGTGAAGATCACGAGCGGGGATGCCGTCTTCGAAGTCGGGGCAGACCACATGACCTTCACGGAGAAGCTCCCCGCGGACATCTTCTCGGCACCGATGACCGATGCAACCGTGTATGTCGACGTGGCCCTCACGCCGGACCTCGAAGCCGAGGGGTATGCCCGCGAGGTGATCCGGCGGGTCCAGGACATGCGCAAGCAGCTCGATCTTGCAGTCGAGGACACCATCAACGCGGAAGTTTCCGTGTGTGACCAGCGGATCCTTGCCCTGCTCAACAGCAAGGCGACCATTGCCATGATCGGCGACGAAGTCCGGGCCCGGTCCTTTGTCTTTTCAAAAGACGGCACCCAGCCGGATGTTTTCCGCTTTGCCTCCGTCAAGGAGTGGGATGTCGAGGGCGTGGCAATGACCATCGGAATTGCAAAGGCCTGAACAGGTCACCTTTTTTTTTATACAACGGTCCGTTTATCCTGGCACAGAATGGCCGGGGTCCATGAATAATTCCGCGGACATGAACGGTTTTTTTATGCGGTTACGAGCTCACACCCTGCTTAAAAAATTTTTTTTAATCGCGATCCCGGGGTGTTGGGAAACTTGCCAACTATTGGATAATTATCCAACTGTTGGATAATTATCTGACAGAATTTTGGTTTCTCCGGCGGGGATTGCGGAGCTGATCAACCGGACCCTGCCGGAAAAAATCCGGGCAGGGGGTGGGGGGGTGATGAAAAAAAATCCGGGGAACTGGTTTCGCTGATGCGGGATGCCGGAACCGGATGGAGCTGCTCTTCCTGCGGATAACAGACTGGACAAAATAGTATCAGAAAAGGGGAAAAGTGAATCAATACTTCCAGGCTGCCCGGTTACATGGGGGGCAGGTTCTGTGCGATCGCCTGGAGAACGGCTATGATGATTTTCAGGAACAAAGCCCAGTCAAACAGAACATCACCTCCTTCCACGGATTGCTGAGAGTTATTTGTTATTATATTTGAATGTTGCTTTTTTGAAATATTGCTGGATTGCGGCCGGATTTGTATATTTTGGTATTTATTCATTGGAAATGGAAATTTTTGAGGCAATATTCTTGTGGGGGATGTAAGAAAGATGGATTGCTTTGGTCGTTACATAACTTCCATAAAGTTCGCGCAATTATTTTTTTTTAATATTGTTTAAGTTCATAATAGTTAAAAATATATGCTATAATGAATGAAATATTTTTGACAGGAATATCCGTTGCGTGAATACCCCACGAGACTGCGGGTGTGACTGTCAGAAAGCGTAGGACGGGTTCATAAAAGTGAGCAGACTCTGGTGAACCCGCACCTGCCACAAGGGCATGGTACAATCAGCTTCATTCTTCATGAAGGTTTTCCCGTGCCCTCCGAAGTAAAAAAAAGGAGGTAGAAAAGGTGAAACAATTGAAATTGATCGCTGTATTGCTGTCAATTCTGATGGCAATGATGGCGATGGTACCGATGGTGAGTGCGGAAAAAGTTATCCCCACCAGTTCTATTATGGGTATGAAATATTTATCCGACGTACCATTGCAGACAAAAATAATATCGACAAATCCGGTGACGATTTCGGAATACTCTCTGGTAACGGTAGATCCCTCAGAATTTATTAAAAATGCTGATGAGGGAAAAAAACTGGAATGCACTCTGGAAGGAGAAAAGTATTCCATAGAACTCACACCAGTCCCAAGCATCATTGCCCCTGGCGCAAAATTATTCATTAAAACAAAAGAGGGAACGACAGTAACTGATGTTCCCCGGATTAAACAATACCAAGGTCGAATCATTGGAAAGAAATCCGGTAACGCATTCTTTACAGTTGATGATAAGGTAATACTGGGAAGGCTAACAACAGACAACGAATCCTATTTCATCAGCCAGTACGGGACTCAGGATGATGGAAAAATTGTCCACATTGTGTATAATGCTAAGAATGAACTAACACGGACGGAATTGCCAAGTGGTGATGATATTATTTCGGTGACAAATTCTCCTGAAATAGTACCCATCTTGGAAAAAAACCACGTTGAGACGACATTCTCAACGAGGTCCGTGAGTACTGTTGGATTGCTCGCTGTATATGACACTCAATTTCACAATGCGTATCCCTATTCTTCATCAGAGATTGCATCTATGATGTCGACTGTCCAAAATGCATTTTCTCCCAGTTACATTGGAGTAAATTTCCAGATTAATGCATTTTGCTGGGATTCTACGTTAACAAGTACAAACAAAGATACTCTTACGAACCAGTTAATTGCAAGTCAGCGATCATACAGGGATAGCACACATAGTGATCTGGTTTCCTTATTCACGGGAAGAAACCTTGATGGCGACGATATTGGAAATGCCGGCCAATACTCCAATGGGGTGTACGAAGAATCTGCTTATTCAGTTGAGCAGATGACCGATTCGGGAACGGCTTACACGGCATCCAGCTATCAGAGACCTATCCTGATATCTCATGAGCTTGGGCATAATTTTGGTGCCATGCACCAGACTGATCCGGGGTATAGCGGATATCCATTCAATGTTCCAAGCTATGCCCGGGCATCTACATGGACTTCATGGTGGACCACCAAATATTCCGCAATGTGGGCGCCATTCCAGGCAGGTACGTCCATGAGCAATGAGTTTTCTGCTCCGGATACCGGTCATGGGGACTCAAATCATAACAATGCACTGCGCATCAGCCTGCAAAAAGCAACCGTTGCAGGCTATAAATAACTGAATACCGTGAGGGGGAATGGGTTTTGATGCGAAAAAGCGTGGTAATATCAGGTCTGGTTCTTACAATTCTGGTAATGGGAATTTTCTTTTTTTCAGGTATTACCCACGATTCGTCATATTCGTGTTCACCACCCCCGGCCCCTGTTTTTCGGCTGATAAACAAAGATATTCATCAATCACATTCCGTTTCCGTGATTATAAAAAATGCATCGGATAGTACCGTGGCCAGCGAATCGTATCATCTGGCACCTGAGGAGGAGATCCGATCGTCTTTTAGTATTCTTGATGAGGCGGGATCACAGTATTATCTGAGTTTTATTGTGGATGGTTCCGGGAGTTCGGAAATACCAATTGATTCGTCATATTCTCACTCTCCTGAACTCCATATCGATCCACAGCAGAAAAAAGTCGTTTTTTACTCCTATGCGTTAACGGGGGATTATGGATGCAATCTATCCCGAATAAACACTCAGTGAGGATCATTCATCGGTGCCGGAGTCCAGTTCCTGCCGAAACTGATCCTCCGGGCTATGGCGGCAGACAGGAGTGCCGGATTCAGGAGTGTCAATGTTGGCCCGTTAATCCATTTCATAAAAAGGGAGGGGGCGGAAATATTTTAATGTAACATACATTTATAGTGCTATTTTTAACACAATTGTAATTTTTTAATGTCGTTATGATTTTATAATGTCATTAAAAAAAACATACCCGTTTGAAATATATTTAATGGCAGATGAAATATTTTTGACAGGAATATCCGTTGCGTGAATACCTCACGAGACTGCGGGTTTGACTGTCAGAAAGCGTAGGACGGGTTCATAAAAGTGAGCAGACTCTGGTGAACCCGCACCTGCCACAAGGGGCATGAGATCATTATCTTCTGTTCCTATGAAGGTTTTCCCGTGCCCTGCATGCGTAGCGTATGGAAAAACGTAGGAGGTAAAAAATGAGCAGACAAAAACAATTTGTCGTCCTGCTGGCACTGCTGCTGACAGCGATGATAATGGTACCGATGGTCGCCGCGACGACCCCAGATATCTATCCGCAATCCTATGCCAGAACTGATGAAAGCGACCATCTGTTCGGTGGCCGGGGTGATTATAACCAGGGGGGTAACCTGTATGACTGGGTCGTTAAGGTAGAGCTCAAGAATCCAGCTGGCACGGTCGTTCAGACTGAGTGGGAATCCTGTCCAAGCGGTAACGATTGCAGTACCAGTTACCGGTATGCCAACATTGCTGGACATGCCCCCGGTACTTTCACAGTCCTGACAACCGTATGGGCAAATGGTGTCGGTGCAAGAACCGCCCTCTACAGCGTCTACTTCCCATAATGGGATCTATCTCTCCATTTTTCGGCGACACCCTAAGTCGCTCCCTTATCCCGACCCGCGGAATTTGGGTTTGCCGTGCCATTGGGATCGTTTCCCCGAGATTCTCCTGGCAGTGAGAAGGCGGAAGGAGGGATTTTTTTATTGAATACTGAACGTATTCAGGTATCGCGCCCGTATGAGCTGTTACGATGAGGCACAGATTACATCCCGGAAAACAATCTCTTCAAAAATTCCCGGCCATCCGGCGTTGTAAAAAGAGGAAGATCCCCCTCAGTCGTGACCGCACTCCGCTCCACAACAACGGCCTCCTGTGTCACCGGGTTGAACCCTTCCTTCTCCGTGAGCTTCTTGAACACGAGCGTCCCCCTCCGCTGCCAGGCCGGGGTTTCGGAAAGGTTGAACCCCCGCACATGCATCATCTCGTGCAGTTCTTTTGAAGGCAGGCCCCGGAGTTGCTCTGCCGCTTCCCGGGGGTTCATCCCCTCCTCGATAAGGGCCTGCTGGCAGTAGGCATTGATGTGGTTTCTCCATGCCTCGCTCTGCCGGTTGATCATGTACTCAACCGCGAATTCCGGCGTTGCCGGGATGACCCGGGCATCCATGGAGAGGAGTGTCGTCCCCCCGAACGCGAGCGTGAGGGAGCTTGCCGCGTACGAAGCAGAGACCGAGTCGATCTTCTCCACCCTTCCGCCAAACGGGAGCTTTGAAAAATAGAGGCTGATCTCATCCGAGAACGTGTACGCAAAATCCGGGTTGAGCCCGCTCTCGGAAACAAGCGACGTGCACGCCATCACCATTGCCTTATGGAAGAATTCATCGAACGGCTTCTCAAGACCGAGGCATTCGGTGAGCCGGTGAAACGCCCGGCCGTCCAGCCGGACAAAAACTGGGGGAAGAGTGGTGATAGCTGCAAATATTTCCCGGTTTTCCATATGAATACCACACGGGAACACTCTAAAAATTTAGGGCGTATCACCCGCAGACTGTTATACGGTTTTACTCTTCGGTTGTGCCGCTGCCGGTAAAGGCGCCCGGAAGGTGACGAATCAGGACGATATCGTCGATAGCGCTGATGATGCGGTAAGGGATCTTGAGACCCTTGAAGCTCTTGAGTTCAAAGAGCTGGTCATTGACCTTGCCAACCACGATTGCCTCTATCTTCTTCGAATCCACATCAATGACGACATCCTCGACTTCGCCGATGAACATGCCTTTGTCCGTATAGATCTGAAGCCCGAACAGCTCTGTAATCTGGGTTTCCATCGTTATCAGATGAAAGTATATACTTAAGAGTTAAAAAGATAACCCTTTTTATGGACGGATCTTTTCGG
>Ga0265296_1000376_pt1 | contig 72737 bp, 68 predicted proteins | sample MunlanPumphouse1_FD_189073 | JGI IMG/M metagenome (GOLD analysis project Ga0265296, IMG submission 189073) | Groundwater microbial communities from a municipal landfill in Southern Ontario, Canada - Pumphouse #1 | ecosystem: Environmental > Aquatic > Deep subsurface > Groundwater | place...
TATAGCCCGGGTTCAATTCCCGGTCGATGCATCGGGCTCGTGGTCTAGTTGGCTATGACGTCGCCTTCACACGGCGGAGGTCCTGAGTTCGAATCTCAGCGGGCCCATGTATTTTGTGATATTTTTCTGTGTACGCCTGCGTTTATTGGTTGGCCCCGGTCCGCAGGCATTGCATGAAAAACGGGGATTTCTTGAGTAATTAAGCCATTTACCGCTTCTTTCTCGTTTTTCCACAGGAAATGAAGGGGTCAATATAGAGAGATATATTCTCTCAATAGATTGCCCATCCATTGCACTTGCAATACAATTTTGTGCAATAGTATGCGGGGACAGCCTTGGAACAATGGCTGATGATGGGGTCCACTCAGGGGAAGGGGGGGTGGTACCCTGTCTTTCCCAAGAGTGGGGGTGGGGGTACCCCCCACGTTAGGCAGACTATTTTTCAGTGCTCCATATGAATCTTCAGCACCGCCACCCCGCCCGATGCCGAAGAGCTCGCCCGGTCCGCTTGGGTACGGATGAGATATCCCCCGAGCAGGAGCATCGCGGAGGGATCGTTGAGGATCTCCTCCTCGCTAGGGCGCTTCTCGGGAAGTGGGAGGGGAGTGCCGGTGTACGAGACTTCGGCATCAAGGTTGTACTCATCGAACGAGACCGAGACGGTCACCGGGCCGGAGGTCCGCGCCTCGCCTGCGACAAGTTCGCAGGCCTGGGTCAGGGCCATTGCCATCCGGTGGATCACCTCACCTCTCGCGGCCCAGGCCTCGCCCTGCCGTTCCATGAGGGTGAAGACCTGGTCCGAGATCCGGGCTGCCGGATCGATGGTCGCGGTGATGCGCTGCTTCACGCCAATCCGCATCACAAGGTTCAGAATAATCGCGATAACCGTTGTTAAGGAGAGTGCCGAATCAAAGAGCGGGCGGACCAGCGGCGGGACACCCGCATACGCCCCGGGGATGAGGTACACGCTGATGCCGAAGATGAAGGAGATCCCGATCACGAAGATCTTCCGGGAGTCCAGCATCCGGCTCGTGATGGTCTGGAAACCTCCCACGATGATGAACCCGGCAACGTAGATGAGCGTCCCACCGATGACCGGGCCCGGCATGATGAGAAAGACCGTGGCAAGGAACGGGAGGAAGGCGAGCACGATCAGGATCGCTCCCGTCATGAACCCGATGTACCGGCTGGTCGAGCGGGTGGCAATCGAGAGGCCGATATTTGACGATGACCCGGTCTGCCCCATCCCTCCGAACAGGCCCCCGAGACCCGACGCGATCCCATCGGCAAAGAGCCCCGACTGGATATTCTTCATATCGGGCCGTTTCCATTCTGTGTTGTTGATCCGCTGGCAGATCGAGAACTCGCCGAAACTCTTCACGAAGGTGACAATCGCCGCAATCCCGAACGGGATCATGAGTACCGGCTGGAACGAGAGCCCGAAGTAGCGGGGGTCGGGCAGCGCGATAATTGGTGAGGCGGCGATCTGGCCCAGCGGGTCGGCACCCGCGAGCCCAGTCGCGATGCAGAGCGCGTACCCGACCGCCATACCGACAATGAGCGGAAAGAGCCGGATCTGCCCCCGGCCCCAGACCGTGACTCCCACCGTGACCGCGAGGGTGATGATCGAGATCGCGGTGACCGTCGCATCAGGGGACGTGGCCCCCCCGGTCATACCGAAGAACTGCGGCAGGGCAAAGGGTACCACCGCGACTCCGAGCATCATGATCACGAGGCCCGTCACTTCGACCGGGAAGAGAACCCGGAGCCGCTGGACCACCCGGGAGAGCGCGGTCTGCAATGCGCCGGAAAAGACGGTCATACCGCAGAGCAGCGAGAGGCCCCCTGACTGGAGGGCAAGGATAGAGGCCGAGATGTAATTGGGCCCGGCAACCCGTGGAACGAGATACCCTGAACCGAACTCCGGGTGTTTTATCGCCTGGAAGATCGTGGAGATGCCATTGGCGAGCATCGACATCGAGACGAAGAAGGCAGCAGCCCCGGCCTCGATGCCCGCGGCCCGGGCCACAAGGATCGGGAAGACAAACGCAGTCGCTACAATCCCCGTATGCTGCAGGCCGAGCAGGAACGTGGTGGTAAGCGGGGGCTTGTCATCAGCACCAAATTCGAGATCCGGCGGTCGCATTATATTACGAAACGAGGTCGTGTAAATATTAAAGCGGTTCGAAAGACACCTGGGGAAAATCCAAGCTGATCTGCCCGCGATAAATATACGATCCCCCATCCAATATTCCGGCACACAGGAGATCCCCATGCAGGTCACCCCCGCTATCCATGCACTCAGGCACCCGTTCCAAGTCCCGGTTGCGCCCGGCATCACCCTCGACCGTTTCGTGTACTCGTACCTCATAGCAGGTGAGACGATCACCCTCATCGACACGGGGGTAGCAGGCTGCGAGACACGGATCTTTGACTATATCCGGTCCATCGGCCGCGACCCTGCGGAGATCTCGCTTGTCGTCCTGACCCACTCCCACCCCGACCATATCGGGGCAGCCCGGGCAATCCGGGAAGCCATCGGGTGCAGCGTGGCGGCACACCCTGCCGAACGGGCGTGGATCGAAGATGTGGAACGCCAGAACCGGGAGCGCCCGGTGCCGGGATTTACCGCGCTGGTCGGTGGGTCGGTGCCGATCGATTACGAGCTCGATGGAGGCTGTACCATCGATACTGACGGGACACGCGAATACGAGCTCGAGGTGATACACGCGCCGGGCCATTCAGCCGGTTCGATCGCGCTGTTCCTGCCGGGCGAGGGGGCGCTCTTCTCAGGGGATGTAATCCCGGTGGCCGGCGATCTCCCCGTGTATGATGATGCTTTAGGATCCGTACGATCGATACGACTCCTCCGGTCGGTACGGGGCATCCGCGTCCTCCTTTCGGCCTGGGACGAGCCCCGGTTCGGTGAAGCCGCGTACGGGCAGATGGACAGGGCACTTGACTATCTCCAGAAGATCCACGATGCTGTACTCACATCTGCCGGCGATGGCGAATCCGACCCGATGGAACTCACCCGGAAAACAGTCGCAATGCTCGGGCTCCCGCCACAAGCGGTCAACCCGCTGCTCGCCCGCACCTTTGCAGCAAACCTCCGGGCCCGGAACGAAGACTTTACGGCGGGTTCCCGCCAATAACGACGCTGGGGCCGTGACGGGCGGTTGATCCACTATCAGTTGATCCGCTATAGCCTAGAGGAGATCATCTTCAGAAACATTTTTTGTATTCCCCGGTTGAGCGTACATTTTTACGGTTTATATCCAATCAGTAATCCGGAGAAGATTTCTAAAATTGGACCCGTTATCTCCTGATATCCATATTGATGCTGCAGACGATACAGAATACCAGCGCCAGCTCTCTCTCTTCTCGAAATGTTCAACGGAAAAGGGTATTGAACTTATTAAAACCGGGATGGTAATTGAAACGCTCTCCCGGAGGGAGCGGTTTCTGGACATCGGGGCGGGTGGCGGGCACCTGACGATTCCCATAGCACAGCAGTTCGGGATGACCACGATTGTTGAGCCAAATCCCTGCCAGGCGGAAATATTTAAGCGCCGTTGTCCTGATTTCCGGATCTATAACGACAGCTGGATGGATATTGATCTGGGTGATGAACGTTTTGACCTGATCCTGTGCTCCCATGTCCTCTATTATATCCCGGAAGGGAGCTGGATGCAGACCGTTGAAAAGATGTACCGCTACCTTTCACCGGGCGGGTGTCTTATTATCGTGATGCAGTCACCACTCGGGGAAGTCGCGGATTTCTTCAACACCTTTACCACGTATGACGTCCCCATCCTCGATCTGGCACGGGATGTTATCGCCCTGTACGGTGACGACGCAGTCCTGCTCCAGTACTTCCAGAACGAGATCTATTCAGAATCTCTTGATGATATTGTGGAGATCGGGCTGTTTTTACTCCTTGATCAAAGGTTCAAGGCCCGTAAGAGTGAAATTGCTGAGTATTTCCGGATGCACCATAAGGTGAACGGCGGTTACCTCATCAGGCAGGACGAGATCCTGCTGGTGATCAGGAAATTGCCGGGCTATATCGGTACAGCCGAGCGATAGAATACCGTTATCTTCTTCGGCTGATCCGGGACGGGGAGGAAAAACCCGCTTCAGTTGATCCGCCGGATCCTCCCATCCGTTGTCACGTTCACCGGCTGGGGCAGCGATCCCAGGTATGAGGCAAGGGTATCGACATCGGACGACCCGGTGGTGATCAGGGTCCCGTTCGTAAATACCGTATACCCGTCACCCCCGATGGAGAGATAATCCATCATGGCAGCTGTATAGGTCGCTGCCGGGTCGAGCGAAACGCCCCTGACACGGACTTCCTGTACCCGGCTGCCGGACGGTTGTTTTGTATCATAGGTATAGGACAGCCCGGACACGCCAAGAGGATGCGGGGGCAGCGGTTCCTGCCACTGCCGTTCGAGCGCATCCCGGATCTGCTGCCCGGTCAGTTTCATCGAGACGACCGTTCCTGAAAACGGCTGGATGGTAAAGACGTCGCTCCACGTCGCATTCCCTTGTTTAAGATCGGACCGCATGGTTCCCGTTGTGATAAACGCAACATCGGTCTCCATCACCGAGCGTTGGGCATCGGCCAGAAGATCCCCGAGTGCTGATTCACCGGCAGCATCCATGTCCCGGGTGATATCCCGGGCGATCACGGCGATCTGCCTCCCGATTACGGGGGCGACTGCCTGCCCGTCTTCTGCCAGGAACGCTGCCGTTTCCGGGTCCGGGATGGTGCCGGGCGGGCTGTCAGCATAGGCAACAATGATACGGGCGGATTTGTTCACGATATCCCGGCTGGCGGGATCAAGGATCAGATCCACGTCTGCATACCCCTTACTGTAACTCCAGGCCTGCGTGACAAGCACCGGTTTTCCGGCTGCATTGGGGAGCCAGGCGTTTGAAAACGCGTGGGTATGACCCGAGAGCACCACATCCACATCCCCGTCAAGACCGGCTACGATGCCCGTGACCCGACCGGTCACATTCACCCCGTCACGGGTTGTACCCTCATAGGCCTGCTGATCCCCGCCTTCGTGGAGCAAAATAACAATGGCATGCATCCCGTCCTTTTGGACTTCGGCAACGTACCGGTTGATAGACTCCGTCTCATTGAGGAACCGGACTTCATCTGCGCGGTGCGGCGCCAGCCGTTCAGGGGTAGTCATCGTATCGGCCCCGATGAATGCGATGGGCACCCCGCTGATGTTCCGTATGATATAGGGAGGAAAGATCGGCGTACCATTCTCTTTCCAGACAACATTGGCGCAGGTATAAGATGACCGCGAACCGGGATAGGGATCGGTAAGATGGGGGACCGAAGAGGTACCGTTGCCCCCGTACACCTGCCGTAAAAGTTCGCCGGTACCCCGGTCAAACTCGTGGTTACCCACGGTCGCAACCATATTACACCCGGAATCTGCACTTCCGATCCTTCCCGGGCAGGAAAGATTCGCAAATTCATTGAAGAAGAGCAGGGTCGGTTCATCGGCCAGCAGCCCGGACTGTGGCGGTGACGCCCCCACGATATCCCCGGGCAGGGCGATGAATGTGCCATCTGCATTCCCTGACACCATTGCCGATTTCAGGTAAGATGCCAGCACCGGTGCACTCCCTGTCGGGCGCTTGTTCACGGCCTGTCCCGGGGGCAGCTGCCCGTGAAAATCATTTATCGCGAGAATCTTCACATGAACGGGGGCATTTGTGTGCGATGCCGGGACAGGCCCGGGAAAATACCAGGAGAGCACAATCGGTGCCAGTATGAGAATTAAGATAATGCAGCATCCGCAAAAGATCTGCAGAACGACCGGGATCCTGTCCAGCCGTAGATCGGGTGCCATACTACTGGATGTTTGGTATCCAATCAATTAATTGTTGAGTTTCCCGGTGAAAAAACAAAGAGACACGGGATATCGTTGTTGATCACGCTGACATTCGCACGGTTTCTAACCAGCTGCTGAATTCCCTGCTGAACAGTCGTGTTCGCTCTGCCTCGTCTGAGGAACGCAGGGAAACCTTTTCGGAATAATACCGTGACCGATCCTCTTCATTCCAGTGATTCTTCTCGCCATCAAGGGGCTTAAGTGCTGCCTCATCCTTCCCCCGGCATGGCTCGTTTGTGGCCGTGCGGCAGAACGCCGTCCGCACCGGGGACTTCAGCGGTTTGACTGCACATTTCGTTTCAGAATACCCGTCCCAGTGCCCGTTGACCGGAAACCCGGCCTTTGCAAGGGGGAGATCCCACGTCGCATCCACCAGTATCCAGTGGCATCCAATCTGGACCCGGCAGGCGAGGTGGTGCGCAACCGGGAGCGTAGCAGCAAGTTTCCGGAGTTCCGGAGGATAATGGAGATCGGGATCGTTCCAGAGAAAGGGAAACGTAGCATATACAACCGGGAGGTTCAGGTTCCGGAACATCTCTGCGAGCAGGTAGTGCTTGGCGCCACAGGATCCTTTCCTGGCCATGAGAAGCTGTTCCTGCGGGGTTGTTGAACTACTCGTAGGAACGACAAGCGAGTACGGGATGTCGCGGATATGGGAGAAGATCGAGATCATACTCTCCCGGGTATCAAGACCCCGCGTCCATTCCAGAAATTTCTCATGGACAAGTGAGGGGGCCATCGTAGTTACTCCTGTTGCTGAGGTTGATGGATGTGAATTTCAGGATCCTGCTCATTCAGCAGGATCGGGAGTTCAACCACGAACTCCTGTTCATGTTTAGTAAAAAAGTGTGTATGGACCATGACGGGGTCTTTGCTGCCCGCAACCTTGAGTATATGGATGACCACACTTTTTTCTTCCCCGTAAGGAACAACAAAGGGCTTGGGAATTCCTGCATCTTTACTGTTGTGAACCGTAAACGAGACATTGTAGGCAAAAGATTTTCCGGTGTTTTTCAGAACCAATTCTACCATAAACCAGTCCTTTTGAGATATCTGGATCTTTTTACAGGTAACAACAAGAGAAGGTTCAAGCTGGCTCAGCCGTTCCTTAACCTCCGCGTGATCCGGATCAATTTCCAGGACGCGGGTATAACAATCATATGCATCAAAAAAATTGTTCTCTTTTTCAAAAATTCCCGCTTTTCGTACCCAGGCACCGGTATTTTTCGGGTCTAATGCCAGTGCCTGGTCATAGCATTGCAGGGATTCTGATTCTTTTCCGAGCTTTTCGAGTATTGTGCCTTTTGCAAATAGCGCATCTTTATCCGAAGAATCGAGGTCAAGCGCCTGGTTATACGCATGCAGCGCCTCAGTGTTCCTGTTAAGATCCTGAAGAACAACACCCTTGTGATACAGCGTCTTTTCATCGTCTGGATTGAACGAGATGACATGGTTAAATGCTGCTAATGCATCTTCGGTTTTTCCCATCTTTTCAAGAACAATCCCCCGGTTTATCCAGGAGGGGATGCTCGCAGGATCTTCAGATATCGCCCGATCGTACGCGGCAAGCGCCTCTTTGAACTTTTTAAGGATCTGAAGTACAAATCCCTTATTGTACCATGCCACTGCATCTCTGGGGTTTTTCTCCAGGCCGTTAGTGAACGCGACGTCTGCTTCGGCATACCGCTGAAGGCTGGTGAGTACTATCCCTTCGTTGAAATACACTTTCGCATCATCCATATTGTGAGAAAGTGCCTTTTTAAAAGAGGACAGAGATTCATCATAATCCCCGAGAGCCTGCAGTGAAAGTCCGCGATGGTACCAGCATGCGGCATTTGCCGGATCCCGGTCAAGGATATCATCATATTTCTCAACCGCTTCTTCATGATATCCCATCTTTCGGTAGGTGTCAGCAATACTCGAACGTATAACAAGATTCTGTGGATCGATCTTCCGGGCAGTTTCAAAGGCTTCAAGCGCCTCGGTAAATTTTGCAAGCCGTAAATACGTATCTCCTATGCCACACCACGCCTCAGGATTCTTTGGGTTGAGCTTTATTGCTTTCTCAAACGCCCAGATCGCTCCTTCGTGTTTTCCCAGGGATATGAGACTGATTCTCAGCTCTTCACTGATCGCGGGATCAGTATGGTTAAACTCGATCGCACGTTCGATCATAAAAATGGATTCCTGAAAATTCCCGAGTTTCCGAAAGATCCTGCCTTTGCGGACCCACGCTTCAGTGTATTTTGGGTTGATGGAAAGCGCCCGGGTGAGCGATTGCAATGCCTCATCATTCTTTCCGATGTTTTCAAGAACTGCACTTTTATTTAGCAGGGTGAGGATGTTATGAGGAATAACCGGTAGTTCGGGTCTGATTTCGAATGCTTTTTCATAAGCACCGGTTGCCTCATCATTTTTTCCGAGGATCTGCAGGGAAACTCCTTTATTGTACCATGCAAGTGAGTCTGAAGGATTGAACCCTATTATGATGTTAAAAACTGAAAGGGCCTCCTCGCATTTCCCCATTGCACAAAGAGCTAATCCCTTGTTGATTGCTGCATCAGGATTGTCAGGATCGAGTACCAGCGCTCTTTCAAATGATGAAAGAGCATCCGGATATCTCCCAAGGTTTCCCCGTGCGATTCCGTGATGGACCCAGAGCTCCGCATTTTCCGGATCAACTTCAAGCCCTCTTTCGAAACTGTCGAGAGCCTTGTCACATTCTCCCACAGACCAGTGGTTGTGCCCCTTGCGTATCCAGAACTTTGCCGACTGAGGATCAAATTCTTCAGCCCCGGACGAAGAACCCATGACATGAGGATGGGACTCTCTCTCCTGATGTATCGCCTCCTTATCCTTTGCCTTTTCGTGAGTGGGGAAAATTTTATCAAAGAGGCTCAACAGCAAGACTCCGGAGATGTCATTATGTCTGTAATAGGTACATTGCCCTATATAATAGTCGGGAAATGGTGAACGCTATAGATCGGTAGCGAGAAACTATCCCGTCAGGGAAAAAAGTGTGCAGTTCTGCCATCGGGATCACTCCCGACAGCAGGTGACCGCGTGCAAAAAATATGGATGAAGTTATGCGTTCTTCATCTTGGCTTTTGCTACAAAGCCGTCTTTGCCAATGTAGTACATGTGGCCTTTCTCTTTTGCGATCTTTTCAGTGCCGACTTTCTTCTTCTTGCCGGTCTTGTTGTGCTTCATAGGTGCTGCCCATACGTACCCATCCTTGCCGATGAAGTACAGGTAACCCTTTTCGCGCACGATTTTTTCCTTTCCAATTTTGGTTCCCATTTAAACACCTCAAAACCACAATTGGGTTTTGATAATGAAAGGTGACGCCTGATAATATAAAAGGTTTCCGTCGGAGCCCGTCGAAGTCTGGATTTTTACCATATATTTGCGCGTATTTTTGGCATTGAGGCACACTAATCACCCCGTTTAAACAAACCCCAAAATGAGGTTATTTAGGCAAATTCGCGGCTATAACGGGCATATTCCGGGTCTCCGGCGTAGCAAAAACCGAACGCCGAAGCGCAGTCAGAGGGGTGAACCGGGGGTGCCTGACGGCAGGGTGCGGCAGATTACCCGAGATTCATAACCGGGTGCATGGCGGGCGGGATCGTGCGGGTGACCGTGAGCGGCATGGCAGAACCATCCGGGCTGATGGTAAGAGTGAAGGTTCCATACGATTGCACGCCAACCGAGGGGCATACCATGATCTCAAACTGTTCTTTAGGCTCTAACCAGTTGTCCGAATCCGCTGAATGCCCGGGGAGCATATTATACTTCCCGGTTATCGTCCAGTTTGGGCAGACAAGAAGCAGAGTTGAGGTTTGTCCGATCGGTTCGTAGGATCCGCGGTCTGCCCAACTCACATTGATACGATCCATATCGATCGCCCCGGTATCTCCCATAAAGAGTGATAGTGTCATCCGCACAGCCCCGAGCTTCCCGGGATCCGGGCGTGCAAACCTCACCTCGGCTTTATTGAGGGGTCCACTCACTGCGGGAAAACCAAAAACACTTCCCACAGGTTGGAGATGATCGCCGGCAATATACGCACTCTGCGCCACCGCCCCTTCGGGAAATGTTCTGATCAATCCGGGGGTCTCCCCACCACTAAGGAATATGAGCAGGAGTGTCGCCCCCCCGATAAGTACCGCAATGACAATGACCAGTTCAAGACCGGTAAACGCATCATCATTGCATGTTATACGCCGATCGTGAATACGCAGATCCCCTCACCATTTTTCCCGTTTACTCTTAGTATGCCTGCCAGCCATATCAGCCCGGAGTAATTACTGCTCTTTGTACAGGAATCAGCCTTGGACATCTGCACCGTTATCCTAGGTTTGTCACCGGGGTAATTCCAGGGGGAACCGTCCGGGTCAGCGGAAGAATCTGCCCGTTCTCCGGCGCAACAGTCATGGTGAACTGCTGGTAAGGCGCTGCATTCCCTGCAGGACAGACAAGGAGCGTGAACTGTTCATCGGTTTCCAGGAAGATATCCTGGTCCGCACCTTTCAGCGGGACAAAATTTGCCTTATTCGTGATCGTCCAGTTCGGGCAGATCAATATGGGAGTCTGCACAAGGGAGAGTTTTTCCTGGTCATTCCCGCTCACCCAGAGCACCGATGCATGACCCATATCGATATCCCCCGAATTCATCATGAACGGCTGGATCGTCAGTTCATACGCACCCAGCATAGCCGGGTTTTGTGTTTTAAAACGGACCTGAACACCATCGATTATCCCGTCAACCGCAGGGTACCCGAAAATGCCACCGGGATCCGTGAGAAGATCGGTTGTTGCTATTACGTCATTCGAGATCAATCCCTGTTTCGGGTTCTGTTGCGCACCCACAGGCGGTGTTTTTCCGTGAGATATCTCCCCGTACCCGAGATACCCGGTGACCAGTACTGCAACCACCAGCAGTATGACGATTTCAAGCCCGGTCAACGCATTTTCATTGCCGCACAATTGTCCTTTGCATTTTTTCATGTGCCTGTTCTCCCCATCAGTGCACCCTCCGATCGACCAGTCGTTTCGGGCGACCCTTCATAGTATAGATATCGAGCCCGCGGGGGCCGGCAAAATTCAATTCTATCTGGAATAAACCCTCGTCGTAGTGCTCCGCAATCAGTGATTTGTACCTGATAAATCGTGAAACGAACTGGTCTTTTACCAGTTTGCGATCACAGTGATCCGGATCATAGCACTCCAGGTTCACCCGCAAAATAGTCTCATCGGGTATATCCCCGTCATATACAGATGCTTCGTATTCGCCGGTAATATATGCCATGCTCTCCGTTTGGAAGACTGCTGCTTCTATGTCAACACGGTTGAAAGGGTTCCCGAACGCCCAGAGGGTTTCTGCCTCCCGCTGGGGATTGGCAATCCGCATATGGGTCCTCCCGCACCCACACCGTTCACGGGAGATGACTACCGTTGTATCCTCGGTGTCGTAATTGATCAGCAGCATTCCACTCTTCCCGCCAACCGGCAGCAGCGTGGTGAGCACCCCCCTCCCGCACTCACCATCGCTCACAAATGACTGCATATGGGGATCGTATACATCGAGGTGGACAAGGTCTTCAGGCACATGAAGGCCTGAAAGCTCCGTACATTCGCCGCACATCGTCCCTTCTGTACTGCCATAGGTATTGTACACCGGCACACCCCACAATTCAGACAGGTAGGCGCGGGATTCATCGGCAAAACTCTCGCCACCGGCAACAAGTTTGTTTATAGACGTATCAGATGTTTTTATTCCCTCGGCAGCAAGACGTCGTGCGAGCCTGAGCAGTTTGAACACGCTTCCCACAATGGCAGTGGGTTTGTAACATTTCAGGATTCGGGATTCGAAGGTGCATTTGCCAATGGGAATGATACCCATACCGATGCGCCGTGCTGCGATCGTCATGGTGTTTGCACCTACGTTCATCCCATACGAGGCACAGACCACGATCCGATCCCTGTTCGTAAAACCCTGCGATACAAAACTCCGGGCATACTTCTCCGCGTACCGTTTCCAGTCATCCCATGTCAGGAAAAAACCCTTGGGTATACCACTCGTGCCGCTCGTCTCCTGTATGGAGAAAACATTGTTCCAGTCTGAGGACAGGAACTCAAATTCCGGTGTGATGGGGGGCTGGTGCTCCCGTATAGTCTTTCCGGATACAACGGGCAGATTGAGAAGGTCTTCGTGTTCCCGCACTTCTGCAGGATTGATTTTGTTCTCCCTGAACCAGTGCCGGTAGAAGGGGGAATGTTCAGCGACATACAGGACGGTGTAGCGTACCCGTTCATCGATAAGAGCGTCGAGATCGCTACGACCCAGCGTTTCAACTTCCGGAGAAAAGTACGATCCCGTTGCCATGACAGAGAATTATTAAGAGGGATGGTTTATAGATTGCGAAGTCTCCGGCAGACTCAGGCACGTTTTATTGCTTCAACTTCCAGTCGCACCATACCAATGTGAATTGTTCCATCTGCCTTAGCCGGATACATTGACAGGTACTCATCAATAAACGCCCGGATAAATACCGGTTGCCCCTTCTCTGGCAACCGCGCCAGCCACGGGAGCCATGTTGTGCGGATCCAACCGGCAAATGCCTCCCTGTCAGCGTACACCATATCCTTTGGGATCAGCTCCACCCGGACCGGCTCAAGTCCCGCACCTGCCAGCCATTGTAGGTATTCTTCAGGACCAAAAAAGCCAAAGGTGAATGAGAAGCCTTCAAAGTACCCTGCCCAGCGGGGGGTTTTCAGCAGGACCGCAAGTGCTTCGAATGCCTGTGCTGCATTGCCTTTTCCACCCATCTGGACGAGCAGCCTGCCACCCGGGCAGATGCTGCGTGCAATCCCTGCAAGCAGGGGCTTATGATCGGCGATCCAGTGAAGCACGGCATTCGAAAATACGATATCGAATTTTTCAGGAAACTCCAGATGACCTGCATCCATCCGGACAAAGGCAAGATTCTGGTGAGTTCCGTGAGGGTACTGTTTGCGTGCAAACCGGATCATCTCCGGTGAACTGTCAATTCCGGTTACCGAGCCCTGCGGGACGCATGCTGCGATAGCGGCAGTCACCCTCCCGTCTCCGCAACCAATATCAAGAATCCGTTCATTCCCGGAGAGTTTGAGTTTTGCAATCAGTTCCTGCGCCCAGAGATTCTGGGCGGGGGAACTCCGGGAATAGTCTGCGGGATTCCAGGTAAACGAGGGGGATGAATCAGGTTGCGCCATGCTTAGTATCTCAAGAAAATAGTAGGGGCTGCACAGATTAAATGTTAGAGGGGGCCGAGCGACCTGCTGCATGCTTCCCTATATTTATCGTCTGCAACCACCCATGATAATGAGCATTGCATGTACTTCCATCTCATCCTCACCGACGAATGTAATCTCTGCTGCCGGTACTGCCGGGCCAAGGCATTTGAGGTACTGGAAGAGAGCGATGATGAAACTGCACCACGGATTGACATCGATCCCGATCTTCCCCGGGATCTGGATTTCGATCTTGACCTTCTCTATACATTCCTGCGAAAAGATCCCGCACCCACACTCACGTTTTACGGGGGAGAACCCCTCATGCGTGCGGATCTGGTCGATCGGATTGTGCGGGAGGCACCGGTACAGCAGTTCATGATCCAGACCAACGGGGTGCTGCTGGACCGGCTCGCGCCGGAGATTGTGAACCGTTTTTCCACGATCCTTGTCTCACTGGACGGAAACGAAGCTCTGACAGACAGCAACCGGGGGACGGGAGTGTACCGGAAGGTGATGGAAAACGTCAGGAAAATCCGGGAAAGGGGTTATACGGGAGAACTCATCGCACGGATGGCAGTAACCGAGAGAACCGACATTGCACCAGCCGTCCACTGGCTTTTTCAGAACCCGGACTATTCGTTCTCCTCTATCCACTGGCAGCTGGATGCGAATTTCGCCGGGGATTTTTCACGGCGTCACTTTGCTGACTGGGTGAATGCCAGCTACAATCCCGGGATCCGGACTCTCGTTTCAGACTGGATTGAACATATGGAATCTACGGGGAAAGTGACGAAACTGTACCCCTTCCTCGACCCAATGGAAGATTTGCTGCTGGGTAAAAAAAGCCAGCTCCGGTGCGGATCCGGACACGCGAACTACAGTATCATGACCGACGGGCATATCGCGCCCTGCCCGGTGATGATCGGGATGAAGGAGTATTACGTAGGACATATCCGGACTGCCGACCCGCAACACCTTGACAGGATTTTTGTCGGGGGAGAGTGCACCGGGTGCGGGATCTACGATTTCTGCGGGGGGCGGTGCCTGTACTCCAATATCACCAAACCATGGAACAGGGCGGAGCGAAAAACAGTCTGCGGAACGGTAGATAACCTCTACACGACACTTAAGGATGAAGTCCCCCGTGTCCGGCGTTTAATCGAGAACGGTACGATCGCTCCCGAGGCTTTTGCCCATGAAAAGTTCAACGGATGCGAGATCATCCCGTAAGGATTACCTGCGGGATTGTGCCGGACCCTGAACGTTTTACCGTATGATCTATAGTACCAGAGAATCCCCCGACAGGTACATATTCAGATCCAGCATCCGGGGAACCTTCATCACGGGATTGCACTAATACTAAAAACCATGGCTGGATCATGGAAAGAGGCAAAAGACTGTGCGCAGAAAGAAGCACTCCCGCAGGTCTATCATGACTGCGACGCGAATACCTACGGGGCGTGCAATCCCGGGGAGCGGCAGGGATCATTCAAAGGCGGGGTCTTTACGGAACATCGCTGTCTTTGTATGCCTTCAGACCTGAGCCCTGAAGAACTTGAGGCAAAAGAGAAGAAATTTCTGTCAGAGAACCCTGACTGGTGACAACGCGATCATTTTTTCCGGACTTCATGACGGAACCGGTGCATGATATCGTACATCATCAGCCGGAACTCAGCGCCGATATCTTCCCAGGATTTTACATCAGCAACCGGTTCATCGAGAGGGATTTTTTTTATTTCATGCACAACCTGGCACTCCCCTTCCTTTTCTGACGGTTCTCCCCAGCAGAGATTACGCATTATCTTGAAATAGCCGCTGACAAGGACGATGAGGAAGACAATCGGGACAATTACGAAAGATACGAGCCAGACTAACGGATAGAGGCTGGTTGCCGCAACAGAATCAACCCACTGGAAGACGAGGAGCATGAATGCAATGACAAAAACACTGCCAATAGCCCTGATGATAGGCGCAGGAAGATTGAGCGGGAACGGGAATGTAAAGAAGATATCAGCGGCCAGCAGGATGAACGAGATGAGCAACAGGAACCAGAAGTGCTCATTCAGAAACAGTACGCTGGCACGGTAGATCGGGTTTGATATGTAATATGTAAGGATGTTTGCCAGCACGACTACGATCAGGAATATGATGATCCCGATCATCCGCGAGACAAACACCGAGCTTAAGGATTTATTCTGATACTGCCACATTTCCTGCCCCGGTGATGCTGAATAAGATTGGTCAGGGCGCTATAAAGATACCCGCCCCGGGACTGACACCATCGCAACACCTATCACCCGGGCACACGATTCATCGGTATGCAGGTCAATTACAAACGCTACGGGCTCTACCTGCTCAGGTGGCAGGCGAGCACTCCGATACTCGCCGGGGTCGGTATTGTTCTCGCGTCCATGGGCCAGTGGGTTGCAGCCATTGTCGCAAACCTGATCGGGGGATTGATCTTTTTCTGGGTGGACCAGTTCATCTTCACATCCCAGAGTCTCGCTGCGCAGTGGGAGGTTAAGGAAAACATCACCTGTGTGGACTGCGGCAGAGTCGCCCGCGGGTACCGTCTGGTACGATCGGGGGATTACGACAGGACGCATGACCATGAACCGGAGTTCCGGTGCGAGGAGTGCTCACAGAAAAAGACCGTGGAGCTTAAAGAAAGAGGGGTAACGGTCCATTGAGATTATCCGGAGACGATGTCAATTCCCCTATAATAATGGTCCAGTAACAAAAATGATGGGAATGAAGAAACTGCTTCTTTAAAAATTATCTCTTCCTTATCATTAAAAAAATACCCAGAACGATAAGGGGTGCTGTTAAACGTAGTGTTTCTACTGCGCTATTCAATGGCATGGATCCAGATGCTGCAGGCATGGGTTGTGATGGTTGTTCGATCGCTTCCTCGTGTGCTTTTACTGAGATCAGAGCGAAAATCGACAGTCCGCCGGGGGATGTTCCTTCAAACACCATGTTTACCGAACTGTCGAGTCCCACAAACCGGGTTTCGAGCAGCTGGGATGTTCCGTCGTCAGCGAATCGGGCAATTTTTACCCCGGAAATACCCCCGTGTCCAACGACCCATGAAGGAGATACACTCATCGTTATGGTTGCCGGGCCGATATCCTTCCCGTCATTCAAATGGGTTTTTGCCACATCCATGGTGTATGCAACAGCATCCAGCTGATATCCCATTTGAGATGCCGCCTTGTCAATGGCCACTTGTGTTGCGGGATCGGGTTTTTCAGCAATAACAGCAGTGATAGTTGCATCCGACGGGGGAAGGCTCATAAGATCTGCTTTAAATGAGGCGGATACAGTCCCGGTATCTTTTATCTGGGCAGTCACGGGTTGATGTTCCATTGAAATTGATTTTACATCAGCAGTGAGTATGCCATTCGTCTCCTTGGGACCTGTTTCTGTTATGACACCGACGGTCATCGGTCCTTTGGAAAAAGTGATGGTGGATCCTTCAACAGATACCTTTTCACCGGAATCCTTTGCCTTTTGCATATCGATTGCGATCTCCCGGGCATTTTCCCTGCTGCTGATCTGTGAACTGCTGACACCGAGGGAAGTGCCAGTTCCCTGATCGGCCATTGTTTCAGGAGCAACGACTGCCCCGGCAGCTGTTCCTCCTGAGTTCCCTTTGTCTTGTGTGTTATCGGTTTTTGCTCCAGCATTTCCAGATTCAGTATCACTTTTTCCTTTATCAGTTCCGGAATTCTCTACCGATTTACTGCTATCGGCATTATTTCCTCCAGTATTACTCCCTCCGGAGTTGCCGCCACCGGAGTCACCGCTTCCAGCAGAGTTACCACCACCGGAATTACCTCCGGAGTTGCTGCCACCGGAGTCACTGCCACCGGAATTGCCTCCGGAATTGCCACCACCGGAGTCACTGCCACCGGAATTGCCTCCGGAATTGCCACCACCGGAGTCACTGCCACCGGAATTACCTCCGGAGTTGCTGCCACCGGAGTCACTGCCACCGGAATTGCCTCCGGAATTGCTACCACCGGAGTCACTGCCACCGGAATTACCTCCGGAGTTGCTGCCACCGGAGTCACTGCCTCCGCCGGAGTTTCCACCTCCGGAATTGCCTCCGGAGTTGCCACCACCGGAGTCACTGCCTCCGCCAGAGTTTCCACCTCCGGAATTGCCTCCGGAGTTGCCACCACCGGAGTCACCGCCTCCGCCAGAGTTTCCACCTCCGGAATTGCCTCCGGAATTGCCTCCGGAGTTGCCACCACCGGAGTTATCCGATTTGGCCATCAGGGGGGAAGGCAAATCACCAGCTTTAGAGAACTCGATCACCGGTGTGGAAGAAGAGAACCATCCATAAGCTGCAACCACCGGAACAATGCTCAATACTATCAGCATCGCAATAATTTTTTTTAAAGACCTTGCTAAAGGTCGATTCGTTGTCATACAAATCTATCCCTTGTTATTTTTCCCTGAATCCTGACAAGATTACCCGAATGCAGATATTCAGTTCAATGAGATGTCAGTAGCGGGTTATTAGGATTATTTAGATAATAAATATATCTATTAATGGGAATTTCCATTTTTTTTGTTTAAAGAGAAAACGGGGCTCATTTTTCTGAGGTTTTTCCTTTTTTCTTGAGGGGGGAACGCATTTAAAAATTTCAAAATTCCCCATAGAGTATGAAATGATGTGTGGAGCAGAAATTCATGTAATTTTTAAAAAAAAGCAGGGGCAGTAATTGAACGTTTACCCCTTTTTTCCCGGGAACCGGAACGCTTCTTTTGGAACAGTAATTTCAAAACGGGCGCCTTTTCCATAGGTTCCCGTCTCCCGGATGGTAATTCCGGTAATTTCGAGAATTTCGCGCGCAAGAAAGAGACTCATACCTTTCTGTGCACCAAACCCGCGCTGGAAAATTTTTTCTTTCAGGTTATCCGGTATGCCGGCACCGTTGTCCTCAAAAATGAGCTGGAGGCTCTCCGCAGTTTCCTGGTAACTAATAGTCACCTGTGTTGCGGTTTTTCCGTGTTTAATGATGTTGCCTGTAAGCGTGAAAAATACGCGTTCAAGCAGAGGATCCGTAAAAATTTCCAGATCATCAAGTCTGACCCTGCGAGTGATCTGGGAAAAATCCAGATGAGAAATTGCCAGTACGAATGTCTGATTAACATTATGCCACTGCGGGGGTTTTATCCCCAGATCCTGATAATTTTTGGCAAAGTCAAGCGAGTGAGAAATTCTCCTCAGGGTTGCATCTTCTTTCTCCAGATACTCGTTCATCTTCGTATCGGTCGGCAGATCCTTTTGCAGACTGATATATCCACTGAGGGTAAAAAGAGTATTCTGGATGTCGTTGAATGTCACGAAATTCAACAGGTTGAGCTTTTTATGGGCCTGCATTAAGGCCTTTTCTGCCATTTTACGATCCGTAATATCACGAGCAATTGTTAGTACTGCTCTCTGTCCGAACTCATCAAATATCCGGGCATTAATCTCAACCGGAATCAACTTTCCGCTTTTCGCCCGGTAGGACGATTCATACTGGATAAAGTCCCCCGTTCCGGCCAAACGGCACAGCTCAGGTTTATCGTCGCAAACATCCCTCATCATGGTCGCTTCAGGTGACATCAGGAGAAGCTCCTGCCGTGAATACCCTAAAAGATCTGAGGCGGCATCGTTTGCTTCGATAATTGAGTTATAGGTGCCTGGTTCGCCGGACCGGTAAATAATTACCGGATCTGTAATGCTGTTGAAGAAAAGCCGGTATTTTTCTTCGCTCTGGATTAATCGGCCCTGGAGCTGCTCCTGGGAGGTCTCCAGCTCACCGATCATTCCGTTTACATTGTCAGCAAGTGACCCGATCTCATCATCGCCACTCATTTCAACACGGGCGGAAAAGTCACGCTTTTTCCCAATATCATTCAATCGCCCACTCAGGTGAAGGATCCTTGAGAGTACTGTCTTTTCCAGAAGCAGGAGTATCGCAAGTCCGAAAACAAGACCGGCGAGAATGAGAAGATTCACGAAATAAAAGGTTGTTGATTTTCCCTGATCATAGATATCCCGGACAATGCTGACTTTAAGGATCAGTACTGGCTGACCCGACAGGTCGCGAATCAGCGAGAAAGTCCCAAGCGTATTACTCCCAAGCGGCAGGATGTAGGTTGGGGCGTCTATCGTGAGTGCTTCTTTTCCCTCGCGCTGGATGAACGGCGAGGATGACTGGGGGAATTGCGAGATCGCCATTCTGAAGTCCGCGGGGAGATCTTCTTTGCTGTACGGTTGCAGTTCAAGCGGGAGCTGGGCCAGCGATGAAAGCCGGGACAGTTCCATGGCATCGAGGTTTCTTCCCATCAGGATATACCCGATCAACTGTCCTTGATCCGGATCAGAAAAAACCGGGCGTATCGCAAGCATCAGCGGACCTTCAGGAAACTGGAGGACTCCCATGGTACCGAATTCGGATTTTATCCTTGTGGGAATCTGTTGATGAGATGAGAGCAGCAAGGCGAGATCGGGGGGAACCGGTTTTTCCGTATGGCTGTCAAGGTTGTATCCTTTTCCGGAGATCAAGGTCCCATTTGTGTCGGTAAGAAGGATATAATTGAACTGGAGCCGCTCAAACGTATCCGGATCAAGCCGGGACCAGGATTTCGCAGAAGTCGTTGTGAGCAGAAACGTTCGCGTATCATCACGCGATGCCCAGTCATGCGCCACAGCATCCAGAGTATTGATGTCGTTCCCCAGAGCAACAAGAACCCGGTTGGTATCTTTTTGTGCACTCTGATCCTCGACACGGGAGAATCCATCCAGTACGACCGTTTGAGATAATACCAGCAGGACAAGGATCAGACAGGCTATAGCAGCGCATAAGATCACAACAGTCTTTTTTCGAATATCCACGGGTCACCACCTGCCGCAGCCATGACTTCTTTAGCTAACCTTGAGTTACATAATGGCATTAAAGGTTCCTTCTCCCAAAACCGTTTCCCCAATAATACTTCCGGATTTACCCATTACTCCGGAATAGGATGTGCAGGGAACACGAAGAACACACATGTTTTCATTATCGTGTTTCCGTACATCTGCACGAAAAACACTGATCGTCATAGGTGTACCAGACCAGATCATGCGCTCACGTTGTTTTAATTCCTAGGATTATTACTGACCAAATACGTCAGAGACCGACAAATGCGCTCAATGGAGCTCATGGATGTTATTCCGGGGGCTTGGTTTTCCCCCCGCAAAATGCAATAAAAAATGCAGCAATAACCAATAAATTACAACAATGTATAAATATGTACAAAGTAGACCATATTTATGCAGATGCCAGAGAACCGGCAGCTGATGGTACGGTGATGCCAATGGGATGGAAACTGCTCCTATGAAACAACAACTGAAATTTAATCTTGGACTGAATGAATACCTGACCGCAGTAAAAGACCAGCCAAAACCGTTAATAATTCCACTCTGCGCCGAGATTCCATTGCCGGATATCTCGCCGCTGGATGTATATACGGGGACCCGGAACGGTTGTGGGTTCCTGCTCGAATCAATGGAGGGGAGCGAAAAGATCGCCCGCTACTCCTATATCGGGATCGATCCCGAGTTCGTGGTCACCATCGGTTCGTCCGTACACGTACGGGGCAATGAGCGATTTACTGCGATTGCAAAAGAACCTGAGGGCGAGACACCGGTTGATAAAATCAAGTCGATCCTCTCCCGGTTCTGTTATGTGAACGTAAAGGCTCCCCGGTTCTTCGGGGGCATGGTCGGTTACTTTGCGTACGACTGCGTGTACTCGCTCTTTGAGAAAGTACGCGAGGGGCACAACGGTGTATCGCCTGATCTCGGGAACCATGCTCCTGAAGATCATGACGCAAGTTTCATGCTCACCAAGGACTGTATTGTATTCGATCACGCCGAACGGAAACTCTTCATCTTCTCCAGCCCGTTCCTCACCTACGAATCCGACCTGAAAGAAGAATATGAACAGAGCATCGCAAAGATAAGGGCACTGGGCGATCATATCGCATTCCTTGCATCGGGAAAGAACGCGAGTGGAACACTGAAGCAGGCAAGCGGTAAAAAGCCGGAGTATATCCCGTCCGTATCACAAGAAGCCTTTGAGCGATCCGTAGAACGGGTAAAGGAGCACATTGTCGCAGGGGACATCTTCCAGGCAGTGATCTCACGCAGGATGGAGTGTGCGGTGAAAAACGATCCGTTCTCGATCTATGCGGCGCTCCGGGAGATCAACCCGAGCCCGTACATGTATTATCTCGATTTTGGGGACGAGCAGGTGATCGGGGCGAGTCCCGAAATGCTCGTCCGGGTTGAGCGGCGGCGGGTAACGACCGTGCCAATTGCCGGCACCCGTCCGCGGGGACGCGACGCCCGTGAGGACGCACAGCTTGCGCAGGAGCTTCTCAACGATCCCAAAGAGCGGGCTGAGCACACAATGCTTGTCGATCTCGCAAGAAACGATATCGGACGGGTCTGCCGGTTCGGTTCGGTTGAAGTCGGAGAATTCATGGGTATTGAGAAGTTCTCCCATGTCCAGCACATTGTCTCTACGGTCAATGGCATGCTCCGGGACAACCTGGATTGTTATGATGCCTTCAAATCCTGTTTCCCTGCCGGAACGGTATCCGGTGCACCGAAGATCCGTGCAATGCAGATCATCGGCGAGGAAGAGACCCAGAACCGCGGGATCTATGCCGGAGCTGTCGGGTATATCGGGTTTGACCGCAATCTCGAGTTCGCAATTGCGATCCGGACCGTGATTGTCCGCAATGGCCGGGCATACGTGCAGGTGGGTGCGGGTATCGTCGCGGATTCGGTACCGGCAAATGAATGGAAAGAGACCGAGAGCAAGGCATCGGCGATGCTGCGGGCGATCGAGCGGGCAGGGGTATCGCCATGAAAGTCCTGATCGTGGACTGCTATGACAGTTTCACCTTCAACCTGTACCAGCAGGTCGGAAAACTCGGGGGCAACCCGGTAGTCATGACCTGCGATACACCGCTTGAACAGCTGGAAAAGTGCGGGTGCGACCGGATCATCCTCTCACCCGGGCCGGGAACACCCCACGATTCCGGTGTCTGTATGGAAGTGTTAGAGACGATGAGCAGAACGATTCCCACGCTGGGGGTCTGTCTCGGGCACCAGGCGATCTGCACCGCTTTCGGCGGCGAAGTCATCAGGGCACAGCACCTGATGCATGGCAAGACCTCGGCAATCCGTCATGACGGGCAGGGTGTTTTTACCGGTATGCCAGCACCCTTTACCGCGACACGCTACCACTCGCTGGTTGCCCGTGAAGATTCCCTGCCCGCGGAACTGCAGGTTTCGGCAACAAGCCTTGACGATCATTACGTGATGGGGGTCCGGCATACCCAATACCCGATCGAAGGTGTCCAGTTCCACCCGGAGAGCGTCCTGTCGCAGGAAGGCGACCGGATTATCCGGAATTTTCTTGCCGGAACGGGAGGGGCATCATGATAGTGAAAGAGATTCTCACAAAACTTGCAGCACGGCAGGATCTTACTCCTGCTGAAGCGGCAGGGATGATGAGCATGATCATGGAAGGAAAGGCCACCCAGGCGCAGATCGGTGCATTGCTCCTTGCGCTGCATATGAAAGGTGAGACCGCTGCCGAGATCGCTGCCTTTGCCCGGGTGATGCGGGATCATGCGATCACGGTAAGGCCGGTGACCGGGCGGATGCTTGTCGACACCTGCGGTACCGGTGGAGACGGGGCGCAGACGTTCAACATCAGCACCGCTTCAGCGTTCGTTGCTGCGGGAGCAGGTTGCCCGGTCGTCAAACACGGCAACCGGGGCGTGAGCAGCAGGTGCGGTTCGGCAGATGTCCTCGCGGCACTGGGGGTTAGTCTCGCACCTGCCCCGGAAATACAGGCGCGAATCGTGGAAGAAGTCGGCATCGCTTTCTTCTTTGCCCCGAATTACCACCCGGCCATGAAACATGTGATGACCGCCCGGCAGGAACTCGGCTGCAGAACGGTCTTCAACATCCTCGGTCCGCTGGCAAACCCTGCGGGTGCACAGGCACAGGTGCTTGGCGTCTACCGGCCGGACCTTACGGGTACCCTGGCCGATGTGCTCAGGATGCTGGGACTCTCGCGGGCGATGGTGGTCCATGGTGCCGGTCTTGACGAGATCACCACTACGGGAGATACCGTCATCGCTGAGCTCGGTAACGGAGCGATCCGCACATACACGATCCGGTGCGAGACATTCGGTATTGCACCTGCACACCTGGCAGATCTCGCAGGCGGCGATGCACAGCAGAACGCCCGCATCATCCGCGATATCCTTCAGGGCGAGCGGGGGGCAGCACGGGACATTGTGCTCATGAACGCGGGAGCCGCGATATATGTTGGCGGGCTTGCCTCGGATCTTCATGAAGGGATCCGGCTTGCTGCCGTTTCCATAGATTCGGGCAGTGCTTCTGCCCGGCTCGATGCGCTGGTGGATGCAACGCGGGGTGTGGCATGATCCTCGATGAGATCATCAGGCGCACGGAAAAACGGGTTGCCCGGTTACCGGCAACGTTTCCAGAGAATGGTACCAGACCTCCCGCAAGCCTGATCGGGGCGATACGGAACAGGGACAGCAGGAACGCGATAATTGCCGAGATCAAATGCGCATCCCCCAGCCGTGGCACCATCCGGCGCAACGTGGACATGGCAATGATGGCAGGTGTGCTTGCGGGCAAGGGATGCGTGGCACTCTCGGTGCTGACCGAGCCATATTTCTTCGGGGGCTCGGGACAGGATATCACCCGGGTGAAATCCGCGGTCAGCATCCCGGTTCTCAGGAAGGACTTCATTATTGATGAACATCAGCTCGCAGAGACACGGGCACTCGGGGCTGACGCGGTGCTCCTGATTGCTGCGGTGCTCAAAGAGCGCCTGCCGGCATTTGTCGATCTCGCACAGGAGTACGGTCTTGAACCGCTTGTCGAGGTTCACAATGCAGAAGAAATTAAAACTGCTCTTGCCACCCGAGCAGAACTGATCGGCATAAACAACCGCAATCTTGTAACGCTCACCATAGACCGCTCCACCACACGGCTTCTCTCGGAGAGTGTCCGCTCCGCGGGAAGAACGATCGTATCAGAAAGTGGTATGCGCTCAGCCGATGATATCCGGGAGATGAAACCCTACTGCGATGCGTTCCTGATCGGTTCATCGATCATGATGCACGAGCGCCCGGAGAAGAAACTCGAGGAGTTCGTATGCGCATAAAGTGCTGCGGAATCACGAGACCGGAAGATGCACGGTACGCAGAGGCGTGCGGGGCAGATGCAATTGGTGTTGTGGTGTTTTCCCCGACATCAAAACGGTCAGTAACACCGGAACAGGCACGGGAGATTTTTGATGCGGTCGGACCGTTTACCACAACCGTTGCGGTGAGCCATACCACGTCACAGGAAGACCTCGAAAAGATGCTTGCCCTGCACATGGATGCAATCCAGATCTCGCATCCGTTTGTGTTCCGGGAAAAACCGGCTGCAAAAGTGATCCGGGTCATCGGGCGGGATGATCCGGTTCCAACTGACTGCGATGCGATCATCGTTGATGAGAGCCATGGCAGCGGGAAAAATTTTGATCTCTCGCATGCCCATAGCGTGGTGCAGCGATCCGCATTACCGGTCATCCTTGCCGGGGGACTTACCCCGGAAAATGTGGCGGATGCTATCCGGCAGGTGCACCCCTATGCTGTTGATGTGGCAAGCGGTATCGAGACGGCACCAGGAATCAAAGACCATAAGAAAATAGCTGCATTCATTGCGGCAGCACGAAAGAGCGTACCATGACAACAAAAGGAAGATACGGACAATACGGCGGACAGTACGTTTCCGAGACACTGATGAGCGCACTCATCGAGCTCGAAGGCGAATATGAAAAAGTGAGGAAAGATCCCCAGTTCGCCCGGGATCTTGCCGCATTACAGACTGAATACGCGGGACGCGAGACACCTCTTACCTTCTGCCCGAATGCCTCGAAGGAACTCGGGTGCAAGATCTATCTCAAGCGTGAGGATCTCGTACACGGGGGTTCGCATAAACTGAACAATACTCTCGGACAGGCACTCCTCGCCAAAAAGATGGGCAAGAAACGGCTGATCGCCGAGACCGGTGCCGGGCAGCACGGGGTTGCAACAGCGATCGTCGGTGCTGCGCTGGGCATGCCCGTTGAGGTGTACATGGGCGAGGTGGACACGCAGCGGCAGGCGCTCAATGTCTTCCGCATGGAGCTGATGGGGGCAAAGGTGATCCCGGTTAAATCCGGGACAAAGACACTCAAGGACGCGATCAACGAAGCGCTTCGCGACTGGGTGGCAAACGTCCGGGACACCTACTACCTGATCGGTTCGGCAGTTGGTCCGCACCCGTACCCGCTCATGGTGAGGGACTTCCAGTCGGTGATCGGCAGGGAGGCGCGGGAGCAGGTGATGAGAAAAGAGGGCAGGCTTCCAAGCGCGGTGGTTGCGTGCGTGGGCGGCGGGTCGAATGCAATTGGCATCTTCTACCCGTTCCTGAACGATGATGTGAAACTGATCGGTGTAGAGGCAGGGGGCGAGGGGATCGAGACAGGAAAACATTCCGCCACGCTCTGCGCCGGTGATACCGGTGTCCTGCACGGAACGCTCTCGTACCTCTTACAGGATGCGCACGGGCAGATACTTCCCACTCACAGTATCTCCGCAGGCCTCGATTATCCGGGTGTTGGCCCGGAACATGCGATGCTCAAGGACAAACACCGCGTGACCTATGCGGCAGTGAATGATCCGGAAGTGCTGGACGCTTTCAGGTTCCTTTCAAAAACCGAGGGGATCATCCCGGCCCTGGAGTCCGCCCATGCAGTGGCATATGTAATGCAGAACGCGGACCGGTTTGACAGGGATGACATCGTGATCATCAACCTCTCGGGACGGGGCGACAAGGATGTAGCTGAAGTGGCAAAGATGCAGGGGTGCTTATAATGGGACGGATCGAAACGGCATTTGCCGCAGCCTCCTTAAAAAAACCAGCCTTCATCGGGTTTACCGTTGCAGGAGACCCGGACAAGGCTGCCTGTGTCCGGATCGCCCGGGCACTGATCGCCGGGGGAACCGACATCCTCGAACTGGGGATTCCCTTCTCCGACCCGGTAGCGGACGGTCCGACAATCCAGAAAGCCGATGAACGGGCACTTGCAGCAGGCACGACACCGGACACCGTGTTTGAGATCGTCAGGGAGATCCGCAAAGGTTCTGATGTCCCGATCGTGTTCCTCACGTACTACAACATTGTCCATCGTCGCGGGATCGAGCGGTTCTATCGTGAAGCGTATGATGCCGGCGTTGACGGCATCCTTATCGCCGATATGCCGGTCGAAGAATCAGAGGAAGTCTGTGCTGTTGCAGCACGCACCGGCATCGACCCGATCTTCCTCATTACCCAGACGACCTCTGATGAACGGCTCAAAAAGATTGCAGCAAAGGCACGCGGGTACCTGTACCTTGTCGCGGTGCTGGGTGTTACCGGTGTGCGTGAACAGGTTTCCGGCGGGGCAATCGATCTCCTGCACCGGGTCCGCAGGCACACTTCTCTTCCCCTGGCACTCGGCTTTGGCATCTCGACTCCCGCACATGCACAGACCTGCGCCCGCGCCGGAGCTGACGGGGTGATCGTGGGCAGCGCAATTGTGGAGATTGTCGAGCGCAACTTAAAAAACCCGGGCGTGATGGAACGGGAGTTGCAGGATTACGTGAAGGCGATGAAACGGGCAGCTTCGGTTAAACAGTGAAAAAATTCTTAAAAACCATCTTTTTATTTAGCGCCGGACAAAACTATGCCGGTATATCATGAAGTCAAAAAACACTTTCCTTATCATTATGGGCATATGTCTTGTTGCCGTTCTTCTTGCTGCCGGTTGCACCCAGCCGACGACACCCGCAGCGACGGGTATGGCGAATCCCGCATCCGTCAACTGCGGTAAAGTCGGGGCCACATCAGAGATTATGAATAACCCTGACGGCAGCCAGTACGGCATGTGCAAGTTCCCGAACGGAACTTCCTGCGAGGAATGGGCACTTTTCCGTGGCGAAGGTTGTAAGGCTGGAGCTGCAGTAACCACAACCGCACCGGCCATGGCCGGCCTCGCGAATCCGGCATCCGTCAACTGTGGTAAAGTAGGTGGAAAAACCGAGATTAAGAAAGATGCACAGGGTAATGAGTACGGCATGTGCACGTTTACCAATGGCACCACCTGTGATGAATGGGCACTCTTCCGTAATGAAGGATGTAAACCGTTCACCCCCGTGACCACAACCGCAGCAGCAGTTGGTATGGCAAACCCGGCCTCCGTGAACTGCGGCAAAGTCGGGGCTACATCAGAGATTATGAATAATCCTGACGGCAGCCAGTACGGCATGTGCAAGTTCCCCAACGGGACTTCCTGCGAGGAATGGGCACTCTTCCGTGGCGAAGGCTGCAAACCGAATGTGGCACCAACCGCCACCCTGGCAAAAAAATAATTTTTCTTTTCTATTCAACAGGTTCCCCGCGGTAGCCATGTGCTGCCAGGCACGCGATCACGGATTTTTCCCATCGGGCATCATCGTTATGGGGCATCGGCAGGATCTCTTCTTTCCAGATCTGTGCCAGCGTTTTGTCCCCGGTTTTAAGCTCGCCCGTTCCCATAATCCTGCCGCATTCATGGCCATCGCTGGTGTAGATCACCAACCGGTAGCATTGGAACTCCCGGCAGATTCGCGGGCGGGTGGCATAGATTGCACAGGCAAAGCCCTTCCCGTCCGGTTTTTTCCGCATGAACGGGCAGCCTTTCGCCGGCTCACCATTTTTTAAACCGGGCGGATAGGTGTCAGCACACTCTCCCTCTATATGGGCGAGGAAGAGCTCGTTCTTTATCCCGTACCGGCAGTAATAATCGCGGCTGGTGAGCTGGCGCTCAATTTTAATAAACGCCCCGAAACTCGCGCAGCATTTCCCGCACGACGAACAATCGAATGCCACCATACTGTTGATTGGATGTTGGCGGGAGGAGTGATAAAAAGAACGGGGCTGTACCCGGCCCCGGGTTTGTGTACCATGATTTGTGCTTCGCATAAATCGCAAATAAATTTGATTTTTCTGATTTTTCTGAAAAGTATAAATATGCAGGAGATTCTACAATATCCTGAGGATTTGCATGCCCAAAAAGAAGCTAGATAATTCCCCATGCACACCCGGCAGTGAACCCTGCGGGTGCAACCCGGTCACCGGATGCAAAGTGGAAGCGGTATTGAGTGTTGACGAGCGCGGTCAGATGGTTCTTCCCAAAGATATCCGGGAAAAAGCCGGCATCAGAACCGGTGACAAACTTGCCCTGATCAGCTGGGAGAAGGATGGCAGCATCTGTTGTCTTGCTCTTATGAAGGTCGAGAACCTGAGCGGAATGGTAAAAGATGTGCTCGGGCCGCTTATGCACGAAACGGAACACTGAGGAGTAAGAAAATCGTATGACATCCACCCAACCATCCTGCTGCTCGTGCTCTTCCGTTGCAGACGTATCCCCGTGCAGCTGTAGTCCAGGGACTTTACAACATGCAGAAATCCGCAAAACGGACAGCACTATCACGTTTGCCAACCGGCTCGACCATTTCCTTGCCCGCTGGGGGATGAACCGTATGGGGCACCGGGTAGAACCCGGCCTCTGCCTGCTCGGCAACCCGACACCAGAATCCCCGGTCTTTGCCTCGGCAAACTATACGCTGAGCTTCGATGCCCTGCGTTCTGCACTTGCGGGATTCGATGCATATATCCTTGTGCTGGATACCAAAGGGATCAATGTCTGGTGCGCTGCCGGAAAAGGCACGTTCGGCACCGATGAACTGGTGAGCCGCATCGAAGCCGTCGGACTTGCCGATATGGTCACCCACCGGAAGATCATCGTCCCGCAACTGGGAGCACCGGGAGTATCCGCACATGACGTACTGCGCCGCTCCGGCTTTAAGGTCGAGTATGGCCCGGTACGGGCACGCGATCTCCCGGAATATCTCATAACACACAAGGCAACTCCGGAAATGCGGAGGGTGGAATTCCCGGTCCGCGACCGCATCATCCTTATCCCCGTGGAACTCGTCCACGTTGCCCTGCCAGCCGTTATCGCTGCTGTTGCACTCTGGTTCCTTGCCGGACCGGTTGCTGCACTTGCGGCCATCGCTGCAGTGGTTGCAGGGATCGTTTTATTCCCTATCCTGCTGCCATTCATCCCGACGAAGGACTTCTCCACAAAAGGTCTTCTCCTGGGTGGCGTTGTGGCAATCCCGTTTGCCATTACGTTCGCTTCAACCCGGACCCTGCCCGGCTGGGCAGTAACAGCTGGGGCTGTTACACCGCTTCTCATCATGCCGGCAGTGACCGCATATCTTGCACTGAACTTCACCGGTGCCACCACATTTACCTCACGGACGGGTGTAAGAAAGGAAATTTTCCGGTACGTACCGGTAATCACCATCATGGCCGGTACCGGAGTAGTACTGGGGATCGCGCTTGGCGTGAGCCGCCTTCTCGGGGTGATCTGATGTTAGATTCCTACAGGGAGACCACACTAAAACTGGATACCGGGCGATGCATCAACTGCAAACACTGCACCCAGGTCTGCCCCCACGGGGTGTTTGCAGAGGGGCCTGATCATGTGGAACTTGCCAGCCCGGCTGCCTGCATGGAGTGCGGTGCCTGTGCCCTGAACTGCCCGGTACAGGCAATCGAGGTTCAGAGCGGGGTCGGCTGTGCATGGGCAATGATCAGTGCCGCTCTGAGAGGAAAGGACATGGACAGCGGGGAATGCAGCTGCGGCGGGGCTGATGGATCCTGCTGTGGCGTTCAGGAAGAGAAAACCTCCTGCTGTGATAAAAAATGATACCCAAAACACGGGTCATCTTTGTCTGCACGGCAAACGCAGCCCGCTCGCAGATGGCAGAGGGGCTGCTCCGGGCAAAATACGGCGACCGGTATGAAGTGTTCAGTGCCGGCACCCGCCAGTCGAAAGTGAGTACAAGGGCGATAACGGTGATGCAGGAGATCGGGATCGACATCGCGCACCACCGTTCAAAAACTCTCGCAGAGTTTGAGGGGAAATCCTTTGATCTTGCAGTAACTCTCTGCGACAATGCCCATGCAATCTGCCCCCTTGTATCCGGCGCAAAAAAGACCATCCACAAGGGGTTTTCTGATCCCCACCTGATACCCGGCACCGATGAGACAATCCTTGACGAATACCGCAGGGTGAGGGACGATATTGCCGGTTGGATCGAGACGGAGTTTAAGACAGTGCCCCAAAAATAATTCATTTTTTTAACAACAAGATTGATACCATCCCGTCGCATTCATAGAATTATCAGGCACGTGAAACCATGAGCGGGGAGCAGAAAGATATCTACCAGGAATCGCTTGAACTTCATGAAGAATTCCGGGGAAAGATCGAGGTCCATTCCAAAGTTTCCCTGGCAACCCGCCATGATCTCTCCCTTGCCTATACCCCGGGGGTAGCAGAAGTCTGCCGGGAGATCCACAAAAACAAAAATCTCGCGTACAAATACACCCTCAAAGCCAACACCATCGCAATCGTCAGTGACGGTTCACGCGTACTGTCCTTAGGAAATATCGGGGGCTATGCAGCAATTCCGGTGATGGAAGGAAAAGCGCTCCTTTTTAAGAAACTCGCCGACATCGATGCATTTCCCATCTGTTTCGAGAGTTATCATACGGATTTTGTCGATGAAGTAAAGAACATTGCACCGGTTTTTGGCGGGATCGCACTCGAAGACATCGCAGCACCAAAATGTTTCGAGATGGAAGAAGCACTTCAGGATATCGGGATACCGGTAATGCACGACGACCAGCATGGAACCGCAGTTGTCGTGCTTGCAGCCCTCCTTAATGCCTGCAAGGTAACAAAAAAGAGATTTGAAGATCTGAAAATTGTTGTAGTCGGAGCCGGCGCTGCCGGGTTTGCTATCACAAGGATGCTCAGGTGCATCGGCTATGATCCCAAGCTCTGCAGCAGCGTACAGGACATCATCGTATGTGACAGCAAAGGTATCATCCACCATGCCCGCGAGGGATTGTATGCCAATAAATACAAATTTATCATCGCCGAAAAGACCAACAGGAGCGGGCGGACCGGAACACTGGAGGATGCCATGCGGGGCGCTGATGTCTGCATCGGCGTCTCAGTGCCGGGGATAATCACACCGGCCATGGTCAGATCGATGAACAAGGACCCCATCATCTTTGCCCTTGCCTATCCCATGCCGGAAATATTTCCCGATGATGCACTCGTGGCCGGAGCAGCGATCGTGGGTACCGGGCGCAGCGATTTTCCCAACCAGATCAACTATGCCCTTGCATTTCCGGGGATCTTCCGCGGCGCTCTCGATGTCTGTGCGACACGCATCTCTGACGAGATGAAGGTTGCCGCAGCACATGCGCTTGCCAATTATGTCAAACGGCCACGGAAAGACCGGATCCTTCCGGAGGTGCTCAACCGCAACGTGGTAAAGGCAGTAGCCCGTGCGGTCAGTGAAGCAGCGGTTGCAAGCGGTTGTGCCCGGCAGATTGAATGAAAAAATTAGCGAAAAATATCCCTGTTCTTCAGGTTTTTCTTCCGACACTCTGATTGATCAGGACTGTGGCGTTTTGAGCACCCGGCACATTTTCTCCATCAGCGCATGATGCCGTACCAGGTGATCGATAAATCCACCGCTCTGCCCCTCAGCAATAACCGGGGTCCACGCAATCCCGCAGTCCGTATCCCAAAGGACCAGCCCTTCGGCAGGCGCGGGCTGGAGAGGTCTGATGGCACCGGCTTCCAGCAGCCGGGCAATTGAACATTCATCCGCGTTTCCCTCCCCGATGAGGAGCAGTGCCGAGGCCATACACCGCACCTGGTGCCAGAGGAAACTTTCTGCGGTTACCTCAAGGAATTCAAATCCGTCTTCCTCTCCTACCCGGACTGCAAGAATGTTCCGGTACGGGTTCTTGTCTTTTACCCGTGCGAAGTTCGAAAAATTATGGCTGCCCAGAAACTGCTGTGCAGCCCGGTTCATTGCTTCGGGATTTTCAGGATGTTGCGAAAAGTAATACCGGTACGTGCGGGACTTTGCATCGTACCGGGGATGAAATTCCGGAGGTACATCTGCATACGCAGTGCACCAGAGATCCGGGGGGAGCTGGGTATTGATGACCGTCCGGGCCCGATCCGGCGCATCGGTTGAAAACGCGATCACCTGCCCGAGGGCATGGACACCCCGGTCCGTCCTCCCTGCCGACAAAAAACCGGCAGTTCTCCAGTCATCAAAGAGGCTGAGCCGCTGGCAGGCAGCAACAAATTCTCCTTCCACCGTGCGGTGGGCTGCCTGCATCTGGGAGCCATAGAACCGGTTACCAAGGTACGAGACCCGGAACGCGAGCCTTACCGGAGGTGCATGCGCCGGGTGATCCGTGTGATCTTTCTCCATGTGTTGTTGAGTGACTGGTGGGTATAGGTGCGCAGCGGCGTCTGTTTTCCACCGCAGGTAACATTTCCGGCCCGGATGGCATCAAGGATCGCAGGAACGGATTTTTCCGCATCCACGTACGTCCTGCCAAAACCGACAAACCGGGCATTGTGGGCATCGCTTCCCCCGACACAGGGCTTGCCCAGTTTCAGCGCGATCCGTGCCGCCTTCCGGTTCGCTGACCCGACAATATACCGGCTGTTGAAGGATTCAACCGCATCTACCGCGATCATGCCGGCTTTTTTCCTGCGGGCAACCCCGTGTCTCCAGACGTGGTACGGGTGCGGGAGGATGAGCACCGCTCCCATCCGGCGTGCGAGAGCTACGGTATCCAGCACGTCAAGGCCGGAAGGGATGAGCTCGGTAACACCCAGCACAAGCAGGTGGCCCTGTTTTGTCGTGACTTCTATACCGGGAATCACCAGTACGGGAGTCTCGCACAAGAGGGCCTGTTTTGCACCGTCGACCGAATCGTGGTCGGTTATTGCGATCGCGTCGAGTCCTGCCGCCTCGGCAGCCCTGATGATCTCCTCAACGCTGCTTTCACCGTCTTTAGAGTGATTCGTGTGCACGTGCAAATCGCAGATCAGCATCTGATCATAGTGTTTTTATCTCTCTGGTATTAAGGGAACTTATGCGCATCCTGCTGCCTACCGGTGCCGCCACCGAGGAGATGGTACAAAAAGCGGTGGCCGGGTTCGATGCTGATGTGGTGGTAACCGGGGAGATTGCATCATTTCTCACACCCCACAAACTCCACACCCTGATACAAAAAGGGAAGTACGATCTCGTCATCGTCTCTGGCATGTGCACGGCCTCGTTCGATCATGTGGAACGGGAGACGGGTGTGCCCGTCTATCGCGGTCCCCGCCATGCCGCGGATCTTGCCTTCATCCTCCCGTTACTTGACACGATCACCCTTTCACGTACCGTTCCTGCCGATGATTTTCTTTCAGCAAAAAAAGCAGGCGATGCAATGTACCGTGTTGACCTGCGGGAGCAGGAAGCCAGCGCTGATTTCATAATCCGGGATGTGAAAATCGGCGGCGACTCGCGGATGAAGGTGCTTGCCGAGATCATGGATGCACACCGGTGCGAAGACCTGTATGAAAAGGCAGAGCGATTCTTTTTTGCCGGTGCTGATATCGTGGATCTCGGGTTCGGGTTCGATGCTACTCCTGAAGATGTGGCGCGGGCATTTTCCCAGGTGGCAGACATCGATCACCCGCTCGCGGTGGATACACAGGACCCGCTCCTGATCCGGGCTGCGCTGGATCGGGCGGACCTTGTCCTCTCCCTGCAGGAGCAAAATATTCCGGTCATCGGAAAGGAAGTGGCAGAGGCCGGCGCAGCGGCAGTCATCGTGCCAGGCTGCGGTACGCTTGCAAAGAATATTACTCTTGCAAAACGGGCGGGTATCGCATGCATCATTACCGATCCCCTCCTCCAGCCGGTGGGTTCAGGACTGGTGGCATCGCTGAAAAACTTTACAAAAGGGAAATACCCCCTCTTTTTTGGGGCGGGCAATGTAGTCGAGCTGCTGGATGCCGACTCAATAGGGGCAAACGCGCTGCTGGCCGGTATGGCAAAGGAGGTCGGTGCTTCCGTCATCTTTTCGAGTGAGCACTCGGACAAGACGCAAGGGTCAATCGGCGAGATGCGGCGGGCCACCGAGATGATGGTACTCACCCGCGACCGCCCCTATCCCAAGGATCTGGGCATCGACCTGCTCGTGCTCAAGGAGAAGCGACGCCGGCGCGAGCCCCCGGTTGCATACGAGACCATAACCCCGGCAAAAAAGATGCCGGAGGATATCACCTACGATCCCAGGGGTAACTTCCGGATCGGCATTGAGGGGGACCAGATCATTGCCGCAATCAATGGCAAGGCGGTGCGGGGCAGGCGCTGGCAGGATGTGCTCTCCACCATCCTGTCGCAGGGCAATGTCACCCTGCTCGACCATGCCGGGTATCTTGGCAGGGAATTGTATAAGGCAGAACTCGCGATCCGGTACGGGCGGAGCTTCGAGCAGGACGGGGAGTTCTGAACCGGGAATGATTCAACGAAAAACTCATGACTCAATAAGCCCCTAGTGTCGGGATGACTATTTTTTCTGAACCCGGCACGGTGATCTTTAAAAATTAGATCACGATCGCTTTTTCTTTTGAGCGGGTGGCAGGGGAAATGTCATCGCATCGCCATCGGTAAATCGTTTCCAGTTGAGCTGGTTGAACATTTTTATATGGAGGATAGCTCCCTTGTTCCGGGTATTGAGAACGGAAACACTGCTTGAAATAAACGGTGGGACCATGAGAAGTTCCTCATCGTCAACAATCAATTCAAGGGTATTTTCGAAGTTCATAAATTTACTCATCTCAGCAAATTCCGGTGGGGCGAATGGTGGCGGAACTTTGAACTGTTCTGTGGAGATGACATGGAGATCTGCATTTTTTCCCGGAAATAATTCCTGCAATTTCCCCAAAAGAGCGTAATCATCCGAAATGACAATGAGTTTCAGTGAAACATCCTTGATTTTAACGTTTTCAATGAACGGAAGGTACCGTTCCCCGATCATGCAGCTTATCTGTTGTTTCGCTCTCCCGAAAAGCTCGCGAATTTTGTACTCAATGTTGACATCCCCGTAGATGGTCCAGAGAGCATCCTCTTTTTCGGTCAGTACCTTCTTTTTCTCGAGGAGTCTGAGTTCCACTAATGCATGATCTCCTGCATTCCGGTGTTTGTCCATGAGGAGGTTGATCGCCATGTCCGGAGAGATTGCACTGTACCGGGCCGGTTTTGATATTCTCTTTACGGCAAGACCAATCTCGGCAAGACGATCCAATGCCTCGTAAACGCTCGGTTTTGACAGGGAGAGGAAATCGATGATCTCTTTTGCTTCCGCATTATCGTAGAGTACCAGCGCGGCAAATACACGCGCTTCATTGTTGGATAACCCGAGATCATTGAGCGATTTTATGAGGGCGGCGGGGATGCTCTCCATACATATAATATACCTATTCAGTTGTTAAGAAATTTACTACCAGATCAATTACATTTTTAACAATGTACGTTAAACTATACAAAGAGAGTAGTAAAAAAATATACTACTTACTTAAGCACATTGAGGAAATTTATGTTCAGTTTTGAACGTTTCAACGATAATAACCGAACTCCCGTAAGAAAAGGAATCAAAAAAACTGTTTTCACTTACGGGGGTATTACGCATAAGATCGGTAACAGATCGGCACGGATCCTGTTAATTGCAGGTACCCTGCTGGCGATTTGTCTCTTTGTTGGTACAGCCAGCGCAATAGCGACAACAGAGTCTATGGCAGTATCCGCAAAAGTGTATGTTTCGAATGTTACCTATGATCCCGGATCATTCTACGATGGGGATAAGGCGATTGTTGATATACAAGTTACCAATGGAAACACCGATACAGGAATTGTTATCAATCATGCACAACTGTCGGATGATACCATCAGGATCGTCAGCAGGCCCTACGATACATCCTCAAATATCGGACCGGGCCAGACGCGGGATTATATTTTCGAAGTTACTGCGGATGGAAAAGAGGGTTACTACTACCCGACGTTTTCCTTAAGTTTCCTGGAATCTGACAGCCTGTATTACCGGACCTTTGTTGAGATTGATAATTCTCTCCCCGAGCTGACGTTCATTGAAAAACCTGACACGTTCTCCGCAGGGAAAAAAGATAAAATTTATGCCAAAATATCCAATCCCCGCAGTAATGCGGTTGAGAATGTCATAGTTGATATAACCGGTACGGGTACAACGATCAACCCCTCTGAGATATTTATCGGTACAATAAATGCGGGGGGAAATGTCCTGGTAAATTTCTCTGTCACTCCGCAACAGCAGACAGATCTCACTCTGAAAGTCACCTACGATAATGGTGATAATACCCACACGATGTCAGAATCACTTCCGCTCATATTTGGGGAGAACAAGAAGCAGGCCGATCCTAAAGTGAATAATATCAAGATCACGAAGGTAGGAACGGTCTATCACGTGACCGGCGATGTAACAAATGCAGGACTGGAAACCGCAAATGCAGTTACGATTACATCGGGCTCTCCGGCAACTGCCCAGGACCCGTACAAAAACTATGTTGTCGGTGTGCTCAAACCGGATGACTTCGGCAGTTTTGAAGTATCGTTTTCCACCGAGAGTACAACAAGCATCCCCCTCCAGATGTCATACAAGGATACCGATGGCAACGTGATCACTTCACAACAGAATATCAATCTCGCAACTGCCACATCGTCCGACACGAATACGGCTCAACCCTCAATTCTTCCCATCATAGGAGTAATCATCGTCATTGCGCTTGTTGGTGGCGGGTACCTCTACCTGCGAAAACGAAAAGCCGAGTAGGATGGGGGATATCATGCAACCGGCCATCCAGTTCGAGGATGTGGTGAAAATCTACCCTCTCAAGTCGGGGGATGTGACGGCACTCAATCATATCTCATTTGAGGTACAGCGGGGGGAGTTCATCTCGATCATGGGACCCTCGGGATCAGGTAAATCAACCCTCCTCACCCTCATGGGATGTCTTGACAAGCCTACTTCCGGGAATATCTCTATGAGCGGGGTCCCGATCCGGGATATGTCCGACATGGAACTGACCTCCCTGCGCAGGGACCGGATCGGTTTCATCTTCCAGTACTTCAACCTCTTCCCGCTCTTGAACATCATCGAGAACGTCAGTTTTCCCCAGATGCTCAAGTCCGGAGTGAACGAGGCACGGGCGCGGGAAGTGCTCCGGGCAGTCCAGCTGGACGAAAAACTCTACACGCATACACCCATGGAATTGTCCGGGGGCCAGCAGCAGCGGGTAGCGGTCGCCCGGGCCCTCATCAATGATCCCGACATTCTCCTGTGCGATGAACCCACGGGAAACCTCGATTCAAAAACGGGGGCCAGTATCATGGAGCTCATGACGGAACTCAACAAAAACGGCGCCACGATCATCGTCGTGACGCACGATCCCAATGTTGCGAATTACACGAACCGGACAATACGGATTGTTGACGGGTGCATTGCCTCATGATCTTCTGGGAAATTGCAAAGCGCAATCTCCGGATCCATATGCTCCGGTCAACCCTTGCGATGCTCGGCATCGTAATCGGGGTCGTTGCTATCGCATCAATGGGAATCCTGGGAAACAGTATGGTTGCGACCGTCTCTGAAAGTCTCTCCTCGGTAGGAGACAGTGTGATCGTCAGCCCGTATTCTGGCGGGGGTGGCGGGATGGGACCCGGGGGAGGTGGGGGCGGGGTGAGTTCGGTGAACCTGAAACTCTCCGACCAACAATACCAGCAGATCAAACGAGCCGTAGCTCCCAATGTGGCGATTCCGGTGCTCTCGACATCGGAACGTATGAAAGTGGGTGTTGGCAGTGATGATATTGTTGCAACCATCTATGGGGTGGATCCCCAGTATATCCCGGATCTCAACCTGAAGCTGACCGCAGGCGATTATAACAATGCCAATTCAGGATGTCTTGTAGGTTCCACGTTTGCCAAGGACAATAATATCAAAGTCGGCTCTCGTATTTCCATCGGTAGTGATGGTGAGAAGGGAACGCTCCGCGTCACCGGCATCATCGAGGAGCGGGGAATGGCCTTCGATCTCAGTACGGATTCTGCGATTGTGGCAACCCAGGAATGGTTCGATAATACCTACAACCGGAATGACTACGATCAGGTTGTTGTCAAGGTAAAAGAGGGGCAGGATACGGCAGTGGTTAAAACCACCATTGAAAAACAGATGAACAAGCGGGACAAGATTGTCAGTGTAACGGACAGCAAGGCAACGCTGGCTTCCATATACGAGACGTTTGGCACCATCACGACATTTGTCTCTGCCATAGGGGGAATTTCGATGGTCGTTGCCGGGGTTTCGATCTTCAATATCATGATGATGTCAGTCAGCGAGCGGATCAAGGAGATCGGCATCATGCGCAGCATCGGCACCCAGAAAAAGGAAGTGATGAGCATGTTCATCTATGAAGCGGCGATCATCGGGGTTATCGGTAGTGTTGTCGGGGGCATACTGAGCATCCTGGCGGGATATGTCATCAGTGCCCTGATGCTGGGGACGACCAAGTACCTTCTCACGACAGCGAATGCACTCTCTGTCGGGGAGGGGATCGGCTTTGGGATTGTGATCTGTCTCGCCTGCGGTATCTACCCGGCATGGCAGGCAGCGAACTTAAACCCCATCGATGCACTGAGGCACGAGTGAGAAGAGTGCCACAATGAAACTTTTTTCTTCTCGCGATCAAAAAAATGTCTGCTCCGCAGAGAATACTCAGGGTGTCACTATCCTGACCGGTGATCCGAAAAAAGCAATTATCTCCTTATCAGGACCGATGATCATCGCAATGCTCCTGATGTCCAGTTATAACGTCGTGAACGCGATCTGGGTTGTAGGTCTTGGTTCTGATGCTCTGGCTGCCATCGGGTTCGTTTCTCCCATCTTCATGGTTCTCATTGGTCTGGGGTGCGGTATCGGAGCAGGGGCGACATCGGCTATTGCGCGGAGGATCGGCGCTGGCGACCGTAATGGTGCAAGTAACGGTGCAGTACATGCACTCTTCATCTCCCTCATCCTGTCAGCGATCATTACCGTGCCGCTTGTTGTCTTTGCAGAGCCGATAGCCATCCTTTTTGGTGCCGGGGAAACTGCGGTTCTTGCTGCAGCATATGGGCAGGTTCTTTTCGCCGGTACATTCTTCATCCTTTTTGTCAACATCGCGTACGGAATTCTCCGTGCGGAAGGGGATGCAAAAAGAACGATGTATGCCATGGTGGCTGCAACTCTTCTGAATATGGTCCTTGACCCTCTCCTGATCTATGGTCTGGGCCTCGGGATTTCAGGAGCCGCATGGGGCACTATCATCTCCCTTGCAGCGGTAACTGTTGTCCTCCTTTACTGGTTCTTTATCGAAAAAAATATGTACGTATGCTTCTCCAGGCAGGTTTTCACCCCGTGTCGAAGCATGGTTTCAGATATCCTGAACGTGGGAATCCCGGCCAGTGTTGAGTACATGCTGATGTCGGTACTGTGTATAATTCTCAATCTGATCCTCGTTATTGTAGCCAACACTGACGCTGTAGCGGTCTTTTCCGTCGGATTCAGGGTTGTATCATACGGAATCGTTCCCATTGTTGCAATAGGTATGTCGGTCGTATCGGTTGTCGGTGCGGCATATGGAGCCCGGCATTATGAGAAGATCCGGGTTGCACACACGTTTTCGATCCTCCTTGGGATTGCTCTTGCTCTCTGCGTCAGTCTCTTAACCTGGGTGTTTGCATATCCGATTGCCTCCATCTTCTCTTATTCACAGGAAAGCGCCCACCTCTACCCGGGTATTGCCGCATTCATCGGTGTCATGTGCCTGTTTTATCCATTTGTCCCGCTGGGTCTGATTTCGTCTTCCGTATTTCAGGGAGTCGGTAAAGGACCAACCTCCCTGTTTCTCACGTTCATGAGGAGTCTTGTGTTTGCCGCAGTTTTTGCGTACATGCTCGCAATCCCTCTAGGTATGGGAGAACAGGGAGTCTGGTGGGGGCTGGTTGCTGGTGAAATACTCGGAGGTTTGCTGGCATTTGCCTGGGCGCGAATGTACCTTTCACAACTGGACCGCTTGAATGGGGAAGAAACTCCCCTCCAAAAGGGGGAACCGGAAACCACTTGAAAAAAGACGACCCGCAGGATCAAAAATGTTGAGGGAATACACATGAAACAGTACCGTTAAATCTAAAAAAAGGATTCTGGAACGTTATACCCGGGGATACTGGCAACTGGTATAGAATCAGGATGAGGACCCCTCACAAGGTTAAGAACAACAAACACCCGGCCCGGGACAGCAGGACGACCGGATCACGTTGTTCCTGCGGGCAATCCTGGCTAAAACCCTGCCTTGTGGGGTCTGACAATACAACAAATGAACCTGTTTTTACCCTCTCTGTCATATGCCGGTACCGGGGACGAAATTCCTTGACTCAGATTATCATCAACCCTTTTATCACATTACCCCCACATTTCTAAGTATGGCACAACAGGCACGTGCATCCCATATCCTTGTAAAGACCGAAGATGAAGCAAACAAGATCATGAAACGACTCGCTGACGGCGAAGATTTTGCTGCCGTTGCCAAGCGGTTCTCATCCTGCCCATCCGGAAAGAAAGGGGGAGACCTCGGCTGGTTCGGCAAGGGCATGATGGTTCCCGAGTTTGAACAGATCGCGTTTACCGAGGAAGTTGGCAAGGTCGTCGGCCCGGTCAAGACCCAGTTCGGCTTCCACGTCATCAAAGTGACCGGCAAGAAATAATTTTTTTTAGGCATACGGTCATGGACACAAAATTTCTTCTGGGCATTGGTCTTGCGATAGTGCTCGTTTTCTGCGGCGCAGCGGTCTACACGACCTTTTCCAAACTGCCGGCCGCTTCAGGAAAACCTGAAGATCAAGAAACCCTCTACCAGGTCTCGACCATTGACGCCCTGATGCAGGGAGTGTACGATGGCGTCCAGCCGGTCGGGGAGATGAAAAAGCACGGGGACTTCGGGATCGGTACGTTCGATGCCCTTGATGGTGAGATGATCGTGATTGACGGAAAGGTATACCAGGCCAAATCTGACGGCGGGGTATACGCGGTCATGGACAACGCCACCACACCCTTTGCCACGGTGACTCACTTCAACCGCGACTTTTCCGTGAGCACCGGCCGGCCCATGAATTTCTCTGAATTCTCAACGGAGATGAGCGCCCGGTTACCCACACAGAACATGATCTACGCGGTACGGATGGAGGGCACATTTCCTTCCGTAAAGGTGCGGGCGATACCTGCACAGCAGAAACCCTACCCCACGCTCACGGAAGCGGCAAAGAACCAGTCGGTCTACACGTATGCAAATACCAAAGGCACGGTAGTCGGGTTCTATACCCCGGCATTTTTCAAAGGTCTCAATGTCGCGGGCTACCACCTGCATTTCATCAGCGGGGACCGGCGCACGGGCGGCCATATCCTGGATTTCTCGGTACCGGTAAACGCAACGGTGGAGTATGACGTCACCCCGGCATTTGCAATGCCGCTGCCGACCAGCGGTGCATTCACCGGAGTCGATCTCTCGCAGGACCTGAGTAAGGAGCTCGCAAAGATCGAATCGTAGTCCGGATCTTCTTTTTTTTACGAGCATTTTTTTGACCAGCAGCACGCATATGATTGGTACAACGCTCATCCGGCACACCAGGCACCAACCATGATCATACGCGGAATCAAAAAAGAACTTCTCTTACTGCTCCTCGAACTGGGACGTGACTCCCACCCCAACGAGTTCGTGGCCCTTCTTAAGGAGAACAACGGGGTGATCGAGGAACTCAACATGGTTCCGGGCACGATTACCGGTGAAGATTCTGCGTCGGTCTTCTTTGATATGATGCCGCTGGACACCCACCTTGCGGGAAGTGCCCACAGCCACCCGAACGGCGTGCTTCACCCTTCTGATGCAGACGTTCATTTCTTCCCGCGGGCCGGGCGGTTCCACCTGATCATCGGTCACCCGTACCGCTCAAGCGACTGGCAATGCTTCAGTGCTGACGGTGAACCGTGCAAGCTCGAGGTGATTGCATGAGTATCCGCCGCGTTGTCGCCACCGGTACCTTTGACATCCTGCACCCGGGACACCTGTTCTACTTAGAAGAATCAAAAAAACTCGGTGACGAACTCTGGGTGATCGTAGCCCGCGATATCAACGTGAAGCACAAGCCAAAACCGATCCTTCCGGATGACCAGCGGTGTGTGATGGTGGCGTCCTTAAAACCGGTCGATCATGCAATTCTTGGCGACAAAACGGATATGTTCCGCCCGATTGAAGAGATCCAGCCGGCGGTGATCACGATCGGGTACGACCAGATGTTTGACGAGGAAAAACTCCGCGAGCAGCTTTCGGCACGGAACCTCGCTCCCGAAATTGTGCGCATTGGAAAATATGCTGACGGGGCTCTCTGCAGTTCCCGGGTCGTTGTGCAGCAGATTGTTGCAAAACGGGGAGATCCCCCGGCACCCGGCAAGTGATTCCTCGTAGTCCCGCTAAAAAAAAAGCCGGATATCATCCTTTTTCATCAACAGCCAGCTGGCACAAATGTTTATGGTCTCACACCGGGATTCACTCCCATGGAGTGATGCAGGTGATACCGGATGTCGGACAGGAGATAGAAAAACTCAGGGATCTTGCCGCAGCAAAGGGAGTGCAGGTTACCGAAATTTCCCCGGAACAGATCGTTGTGGCACAGTGGGTGCGCTTCAAGTGCCGGTACGGGTGTAAGGGGTACGGGAAACATTTTGGCTGCCCACCGTACGCACCCTCTCCCGACCAGACACAGTGCATGGTCAATGAATACAAAAAGGGACTGCTCCTGAGGTTTGACGGTGTGCCCGGCCACGGGGATTTCGGCCCCGATGATATTCCGGACGACTTCCATGACTGGTTCCGGGATCTCATCCTGTGGGTGAACGGAACGGTCCATGATCTTGAGAAGACTGCGTTCTATGATGGTTTTTACAAGGCGTTCGGGTTTGGCGGGTATCCCTGCATCTGGTGCGAGCACCAGCACTGTGTGGCAGAAGAATCACCGGGGATCGTGGACGAAAGCCTGAGGCGAAAGTGCCGGCATATGGATCTCGTGCGCCCGAGCATGGAGGCTGCGGGCATCGACGTGTTTGGCACGGCAAAAAATGTGGGCTGGATGCTGGAGACGATACCCTGCAAAAATAAAGAGTATGGGAAGATTATGCACGGAAAAATCCACTCGATCGCCCTTCTGCTCCTTGACTGAGAGAAGGGAGAGAAAAGATCAGTGCGGCCGCCGCGTTAATGCCTTGTGCCTGCTGTGACTCACGAGCCCGCGACGCAGTATGCCGCTGTATTTTGCCATGAATGATCCGACAATGGAAGTCACGATCACCATCGCTGCAATCGTCGTGCCCACCAGCGGGGATCCATAGAGCACCGCAAGCGCAATCGAAAACTCTCCCCTCGCTATGGTGTTCGCCCATATTTCAAGACCGGAGAGGGCGGAATCGTGAATGAATATTCCCGTGAGCAGGCCGGATATCAGCTTGCTGGCCACGGCAAGAATGCTGATCGCCCCGATAACAAACCAGTTGGCCCCGCCGGAGAAATCCACGGTAACCCCGAAGAAGACAAAGAAGACCACTAAAAATACATCCTTGAACGGGCGGGCATGCTGCTCGAAAGCATCCGGATCCGTTGTTGCGAATGCAACCCCCAGCGCGATCACCATCATTGTCTCGGGCACACCCAGGTACATCGAGAAGGAAGCGGTGGTAAGTACCGCAGCAAACGTAAAGAGGATGGGGAGTTCGTCATCCCTGTCGAGAATAGAGATGAGAAATTCCTTGCCATAATGGGCGAGTGCATAGAGTATGCCGAGGACTGCGAGAATCTTTGCAAAGAAGATGATCAGGTTCTGGTTGCCGGCAGAGAGGAGCGCAAGGAAAATGATCAGCACGAGATCTTCGAACACCATGAGCCAGATGACGGTGTCGGACTCACGAAGCATCAGCTTCCGGTTCTCGATCAATGACGTGAGTGCCATCGCGGTGCTCGAGATATAGAAAGCTGACGCGATGATGAGCGATTCCGTGAACGAAAAGCCGAGCAGGTACGCTGCAGCAAACCCGATGATCATGTTGACATTGAGATCGATGATCCCGCTGGTCAGGACCGCGGTCCGGTTCGATGCGATCCGTTCCGGTTTCAGGCCAAGTCCCATGAAGAACAATAAGAAGATCAGCCCCATCTCAGAGAAGAACTGACTGATCTCATTGTTCGTCAGCATCCCCCCGCCAGCCTTTCCTAACAGGACCCCCGCAAGGATATAGAACGGAATGGCGGGGATCGAAAGATACTTGGTCACGAGAGCAAGGACCAGGCAGACAAAGAGCGCAACTATGAGACTTTCCATTAATTCACCATAATTTCGCGCTCGAACTTTTTGATCTGGTCACTCTCACCAATAACCAGTGCCGCATCGCCCTCTTCAAACACAAACGTGGGCGGCGGGTTGATGATATTCCGGTCATGCCGGCAGACCGCGATCACGGTCGCACCGGTCTTTGCCCGGATCTGGAGATCTTCAATCGTCTTTCCCACCACAGCGGCAGTGACAAAGAACGTGTGGATGGTAATCCGGAGATCGGCAAGTGCGGAGAAGGCGATCTCAACGCTCTCCTGGTCAGCTTCAATAATCGCCCCCGTAAGGATATTTCCCAGCCTCCGCGCTTCAACCGGTGACATCTCCGCTGCACTGGGAGTCCTGCAGCCTTTCTGGAGGGTGTACATCTGGACAGCGCCGGTTTTGGTGAAAAAAATGGCGACCGTATCACCCTTGTCAGTCTCAAATTCGTATTTAGTTCCAACACCGGGAAGATTCAGAGAGCGGAGTGCCATAGCAGACATTAGAAAAACGTTCCTAAAATATATTATGATTGTGTGAGGGAATGCCCTGGCTTGATGAATGCGCCCGGATAAATCAAAAGAAAAGAGAGGGGGATTTTTTTAATTCCAGGGGTTTTTTTAATAATCCGCCTCCGGGTATTGGAGGGGGTTTCTTTTGAGGTTCTGAGAGGTTGGGAGGTGCGAAGTACGAGCCGTTTTCCGGCACCTGACACTTTTTAGCGGATTTCGTCCTTCCCACTTACCTAGTTGAAACAATGTGCATATAAGCCCCGGACCGGGCGGGGTGAAAGTGAAATCCGCACAAGAACCACCCCCGCCCTAAAAAAATCTATCGGGGGAAATGTAAAAAAAATTTCCCCGGGTGAAAAATGAATTTAATAATCTTCCCAGCGGTTTTTATTCCGCAGGATCATATACCCGGCAACTGCAATTATTACAATGATTACCCCTGCGATGATCAGGGTTGTCGTATTCAGCCAGCCTGCACCGCCACCGCTGCCGGTTTTTGTCAGCGCAAGTTTGAAGTTGATGGCATCATTCAATGACTCGTTGCCTTTGTCAAATGCCTCTTTTGCTTTCACCCGGGAGAACGCATAGTTGCCCATCTGGTGGAGATCTTTTGCCGATGAAAGATATTGCTCTGCACTCTCCTTCTTTGCAATAACAATCGCCAGGCGTGGGTCACTCGTAATACTCTTGTTGACGGTGAAGAACAGGATAAGTTCGTTGGTCTTTATGATGGGGGCCTGTGCATTTTCCAGCTCTTTTTCAGCCGATGCCTTGTCAAGGAGTTTCTCTCCTTCATCTATCTGGCCTGTTGCTGTGTTGAGAGATGCCTGGGCGGTGGCAAAATCTGCAGTCTTTGCTGACTGGATGGCTGCCTGTGCAGCTGAGTACTTCTGTTCAGCGGCAGTGGTGTTGATTCCCATAAAGGCCTGAGCATCGATAAGCGTGCGGTAATTCCTCAAATCTGCTTCCCGCACGGCAATATTCTGGGTCAAATCCGTTGGATTGACGATCAGCCGCTCGCGGGTGACTATTGATGCGGGTATTATCGCGTTGTTCCCGTCAAGTTGCTGAACGAGGACAATGGCTTTGTTCGTCGATTTTGTCACCGAGGGTACAGAGCCTTCGAGGGATATCCGGAGAGACTCTCTTACGGTTGACGGATAGGACAGGACCCAGCCGGAGAGATAGACACTACGCCCGAATTCCTGCGGTATCGTCTGTTCGACACCATCCCTGATCATGGTAACGGTCCATTCCGCATTGTTCAGATCCGTAAAGATCTGAAGCGTGTTATCCTTGGGAAACGTATCGCTTCCTGAAGGCGTCATATCGATCTTAAAAGATGCGCTGACATTTGCTCCTGCGGTAAGATCTCCCGACGGATTTATGACAGGGTCCGATACCGTGACCGCAGCAGCGATCTGAATTCCGATAATGAGGAACAGCAGGATTCCAAGACTCATACTTCGTAATTTCATACACATTCACCCATTCTCTGATGATAAAGCGTGATTAACTGGTCTATCATTTTATAGTAATATAATACCTTTCTTTTTCACGCTCCCGGTTTTCGTTTCACTCCGTAAATTACCGGAACCTGCAGGGTATCAGGTACGATCAAGAGAACGGTCCTTAACTTTAAAAAAAAGAGGAGAATTAAGGCTGAACTTTCTCGCCGCAGGTATTACAGAACCGCTCGGTTGGTTCGAGCTCGGCATTGCATTTTCTGCACAGGATAACCTTCTTTTCAGGCTTTGGAATTGGGGCAGGGGCGGCGGGTGCTCCGGGTCCAACAATTACCGGTGCGCCAAATCCTCCACCGGCAACAACGGTTGTGCCCTGGGAAGATCCCGATGTGGCCCGGGTTGACGCGGTCTGTCCCATCTCTTCGAGCGACTTGGTATGCACGCGCTCCATGCGATCCATGGCGCGTTCCTCCATCGACTGCATGCGCTGGACATAGGCTTCCTGGTCCTTCATCCGCTGCTCATACATTGCCTTGACCTGGTCCGAACCGTATTTTTCCTTGAGGGCTGCGGCAACCGCAGCACTGTCCTTGGCCGATAGGGCCATCAGCTGCTCTTCGGTCAGGGTTTTTGCCTGTTTCATCCTTGCAAGTTCGGTGAGCTGCTCTGCCTGTTTACCCTCCGCCATGGAGATCTGTGCCTCATCCGTAGCTCCGGAACGGGCTTTGAGGCGTTGTGCTTCGATCTCTGCAGCTTTCTGTGCTTTTTCGAGTTCGAGTGCCTGGTAGCCGGTTACATCTTCCCGCTTTGTGGCTTTCATCTTGCGCAGAAGTTCGATCCCTGCTTCAGCCTCTTTTATGTCCTGCCCGCTGACTTTCCCGCGCTTCTCCAGATCATAATCATCAACAACCCGGCGTCCTTTGACATCTTCCTCGATCACTTCCCCTTTCATATCGAGCACGTGTCGCTGGGTGATACTCTCGATCATGAGCTTCCGGGCATAGGCGTTGTCCTGCCGGTTGTTCTCGAACAGGATCTTTAAATCCGTCATGTCGTTGGTGCGGATCACCCGGTCCTTGTCGATGCTGTAAAGATATTTTTCGAAATCTTCAGCATTCTTGAACTCGTTCATCTTGTCATCGGTGAGCCGTTCCCGGATCATCTTTGTGATCTCATCGAACCGCTTGCGTTCGATCATCTCCCGCTCACGGTCGACCATCTGGTCGGCACGCTTGATCTCGGTGTCTTTTACCTTGGTGGCGACGGATTGTTCATAGTCGAGGAGCCCGATATCCGCCTCACGCTTGATCTTTTCCCGCTTCTCGATCAGTTCCCGTGAGAGCGCACCGCGCTGCTGGATGAGATCCTGCCAGTAGGATTCATCGTAGTCAAAGTAGGGGAGATGGACGAGCTGGAGACCCCAGCGGGAGAGCGTTGTTGTCAGGTTGAACTCGAAGTCCTGTTGCAGCTCTTTCTTAAGTTCGAGATTCCCGTACAGGTCCTCGAATGAATAGCCCTTAATCTTTGATTGCAGGACATTCAGGAGTTCATTTCTGATATTGGAGAGCAGATCGATAATCTCAAGGTGCGGACGGGATTTCATCAGGTTGTCAAAGAGAAGAATGGGTTTGTCGACTTTGACCACCATCTTGCCCCTGACCCCGGCGTCAAAATTCTCCGAGGTCCTGAGGCCCCCTATGGAGAAATCAACCGGTATATCCCCATCGTCGACAAGAATGATGGTGGTCTTTTCATAAAAGTTCAGGGTTTTTAAAAATTCCAAAAGGCTGTCGGCAGTATAGGTTCCCGGGGGCAGGTCTCCCTGGTATTTTCCCCCCTGCAAGAAGATCGCCTTGGTGCCCTGCATGACCGTGATCTTCTTTGTTAAACCGGCAAAGTAGGAGTTGAGGTCGGCAGCTTCAAACCGGTGCGCCAGATCGCCCGGGCGCCTCTGCCAGACATTGGACTTGCTTAAGTCAGGGAATTCTTCCGGATACGTGGCGCTTGCGTATATGCCCGGCGCTTCAACCTTAGCACCGCAACCGGAACAGAATGTAGCTCCGGCTCTCACCGGCTGGCCGCACTTGCTGCATAGCTGACCGGCCATCAACTGCCCGCATTGTGCACAGAACTTGCTGTTTTTTTTATTTTCTGCCCCGCATGAGCGGCATTTAATAGTATCAAACATATGAGATGCCCATCCCTGTATCTTACTTAAATACGAACTGTTATTTAAAGATGAGGACGGGATCGTTCCAGCCGGTAAAATATCGGGTCAGATTTTTTGTTAATCCTCTGTAACAGGCAGAATCAAAAGATTAATTACATTCCTGTGGGTAGATTTACGTTAACCAAAGGTGGTGTGAACTATCGTCATCTGTCCGAATTGTGGAAAAAATACTCCCGAAGGCAAATTCTGTGAACACTGCGGTGCATCCGTGGGAACCACCCAGACGTTCCAGCAGGCTCCCCCGGCCCAGCAGCCGGTGTATACCCAGCAACCCGGTGTAGTAAAACAGGATAAGAATACCACTGCAGCTGCGATCCTGTCGTTCTTTTTCATAGGGTCCGGGCAGGTGTATAACGGCCAGATCGGCAAAGGCATCGGATTTCTTATCGGATTGGTCATTACTTCATTCATTCCCATCCTTCCAATCATCGTCTGGATCTATGGAGTATATGACGCCTACACGACTGCCCAGAAGATGAACACGGGCGAAATTCCCTACATCGCATCGAGCACGGGTACCGTACTCGGGTTCATTGTCGTAGAGATCATTCTCGTGATTGTATTCTTCCTCTTTATTTTTGCAATGATCATGGGAAGTTCTCCCATGTATTACTAATTTTTTCCCTTTTTTCCCTTTTTGGTGCGCCTGCGCCTCTTCGTAATCGATCCCATTTTAATACTTGAAAAAACATATTCCGCCACTAGCGAGGGAATGATTCTGCATGGTGACTACAACATCGGTTATTGAGTTTTTGGGGAAGCTGGTTCCCGGGTATGATTATCGTGCCAAGAAGAGCCGGCTGAACACTGACCGCTCGGTGCGGGAGAAACTTGCACGCGAGCTGAGAAAGGCTGCGGTGAATTTAAAAGAAGTGAGCGATCTCGCGTACCGGGACGGGAGACGGGAGGTCGTCGACCACATCAAGGATATTCTCAAGGCTATCGACCTGTTCGTTGTCGAGATCGAAGCCGCCCCGTTCGGGCAGTCACCCCTCTTCAAGCAGGATGGGGTCTCTGACGAGGATATCGATCACATGATCGAGTTCGACCGGCAGCTCGTCACCCAGCTCGAAGTGATCACCAAGACATCGGAGCTCATCTACGATCATGTCCTCAAAGGGGAGACCTCCGATATTGTCATGCAGGTGAGGAAGCTGAAAAAGGAGCTCGATCTCATGAAGAATACCTTCTCTGACCGGCTCGATTATTTCATGAAACGGTGAGGGGGAAGAGGTATGGCAAAAGAACCACTGTTTTTCAAGGATGAAGGGGCGATGGGCGATGTCTTTGAAGTGGCAAAACAGATCATCGAGCAGACGCGCCTCTCCCGGGATGAACGGTCGCGCGTTGCAACCATCACCGAAGAACGGCTCAAACAGCTGACCGGGAAATTTATCGAATACGATACGATCAATGCCCAGAACAACGAGTACCGGATACGGATTCACCAGCTGCGCGTAAGATTGCTCAAAGGCGAGTTAACACCCGAAGAAGCAAAAAAGGCACTGGACGCACTTGCTGCTGAACGCGAGGAGCTCCAGAAGAAATATGCCGGTCTTGTCGAGCTGCTGGACGGGCAGATGAAAAATATCGATACCGAAGTCGAGACCCTCAATACCCGGGAGGCAGACCTCACCCGGCAGCGGGACCAGTACCACTCGGCACTCCACATGGAAGTGAAGTGGCTTGCCGAGGGGGAATTAAAAGAGATTGCGGGGCTCAGGGAGAGCTTAAAGAAGAAACGCGACTCGCTGGTGGAAGAAAAAACCCTCATCTTCAACAAGAAAGCCGAGCTCGCTGAATCATTCTCCCTTGTGGAAGATGTGATCGGGCGGAAGAGAACCCGGTATGTGTCCGCAGAGAACGCGCGGACGAGCGAGCTTGACTTTCTTGCACGGTTCGATATGAAGATGAACGCATTTCCCGTCAAGATCTTTTCCCCGCATGAGAGCAAGACCTATACGGTGACTGACTGGAAGGATCATTACCATTATGACGCCGGTCAGGCTACAGCAGCGCCGGTCAAAGATGCTGCTGACACGGTAATTCCGGCAAATGCCGGTTCAGTGTACGCGATCGAGCACAAGGATCTCGCCTACCTTGGGAAGTCACACAGGAAAGTGGTTGCAGAAGCCTTCTCGTACTGCAACATCAGTGACTATGCTGACCTGGGATTTGATACCCGTGCAGTCACGCTGACAACGCTTATGGGCGTTCTCCATCCCTTCATCCAGGAGGCCGAGGCAGGGGATTACTATCATGTGCTCGGGATTGCATCCCCGACGGGGTGGGCTGACGACGTGATCGCGTGGGTTACGGGCGCTGCATACGCCAGCAGGAATGTTGCCATCTGTCTCATTGACTCAGTTCTTGGGGAGGTCTACTACAACAAGAACGATAACCGGATCCTGAGTTATATTGATTATTTCCGGCATGAGTTTGACCGGGAGCGGGTCGATACGATAAAAACCGTGATCCGGGCGGACTTTGAGTCTGTCGAGTATCTCGAATTCGAGAAGATGTTTGAGAAGACCAAAGAGGAGCGGTTCATCATCCAGCTGGCGTTTTACGAACTTGAGCGGGAGAAAGTGGGCAGGATCAAGTTTGTTGAAGGGGTCGGCATGGTGTTCATGCGGTGAGCCGGAGGTTTGAATCTTTTTTCATCCACTATTCGATCGCATAACAACACTATCTTCGATTGATACATCCCCGCTGCATTTGCCATCGGCATCGCAGGAACTCATCAGGTTGGTACTCTGCACAACAGAATCCTTGCTCGAGACTTGGAAAGTCTTCTTGATATTACTCCACATTTCCTATTGCCGTATTCCCATTTTAAAAATTTTCAGCCGCGCCCAAAATTTTCCTCCCAAAATAACAATTCTCCAGCCAGATTTCCCTCAAAAACCGATTCGTATAACCCGCGGGTTCATGGTTTTTTAAATACCCGCCTGATCCTCCTTTCAATACTGCAATGATCCACAAACACTCCAGAAAAGAAGACCACCGGGCAGGTGAGGTCCCATGACCCGGGGGCGGCCACCGGTAAAAGCGGTGAAGGAAGCGATTGAGATGGCAAAGAGCCGGGGCGGGGTATGGGAAGTGCCGGAGAATGCCGGGCTCCCGTTTGACATTGTAATCTTCTCCGGGTTCTGCACATGGTTTGTCAAAGTCCGGCGTACCCGTTCGAACGTGACTGAACCACCGGAGATCCGGCAGCTGTGCAGTGCGACAATCCGCGAGCTCCGCACGCTGCCGGAGAGTGCAGCTTCCGCACGGGAACTCTGGACGCTCTCACCGCACGGCACATGGCAGTTCTTCCGGATCACCGCTGAAGCTGTCGCAGAAGTCCGGCGCGATGGATCGCTCCTGCCCGGTACCGTGACAGATTCGCCGGATCCGCATATCCCACACCCGGCAGGGCCGGGTATCCCGGGTCCCTGGCGGGGTGTACTTCCGTCGGTACCAGGAGGTATCATCTGTCCGTATCTCTCCTCACACCAGGGCAGGACATGAGACTCCCTCGTTTTTGAAACAGGCTCCGTTTGCCAAAATACGCCTTAAATGAGCGTATTCAATTTTCAGCGGATCTCCAAAATCTGAATATATTCTCAAAAAACAGGAGTTCTGGCACGGGGTTTTGGAAATGTGCGATTTTTAAGAGATTTTTGACAAAATAGCCCATTAAATCGGATTGAAATGATCCCTAATGGTACCTTTTGGATCGAGGATCGGCAATCAGGTGACCTATCCTCAGTGAATCGAATGAACATCACGGTTTTAAAAAAACCTGTTTTCCGGTGACCGGTCGGGATAATTCACCGGATCCGCATATCCCACACCCGGCAGGGTCCGGTATCCCGGCCTTCGGTACCAGAGGGTGTCACCTGTCCGTACCTCTTCTCACACCAGAGCAGGACATGAGACTCCCCCTATTTCAAAACAGGCTCATTTTGCAAAAATACGCCTTAAATGAGCGTATTCAATTTTCAGCGGATCTCCAAAATCTGAATATATTCTCAAAAAACAGGAGTTCTGGCACGGGGTTTTGGAAATGTGCGATTTTTAAGAGATTTTTGACAAAATAGCCCATTAAATCGGATTGAAATGATCCCTAATGGTACCTTTTGGATCGAGGATCGGCAATCAGGTGACCTATCCTCAGTGAATCGAATGAACATCACGGTTTTAAAAAAACCTGTTTTCCGGTGACCGGTCGGGATAATTCACCGGATCCGCATATCCCACACCCGGCAGGGTCCGGTATCCCGGCCTTCGGTACCAGAGGGTGTCACCTGTCCGTACCTCTTCTCACACCAGAGCAGGACATGAGACTCCCCCTGTTTCAAAACAGGCTCATTTTGCAAAAAGACGCCTTAAATGGGCTCATTCAGTTTTCAGCGGATCTCCAAAATCTGAATATATTCTCAAAAAACAGGAGTTCTGGCACGGGGTTTTAGAAATAAGCGAGTTTTAAGCGATTTTGGACAAAATAACCCGGAAAATCGGTTTAAAATGATCCCTAATGGTACCTTTTGGATCGAGGATCGGCACTCCAATGACCTGTCCCCCGTGAATCGGATTTCCCCCCCTGTTTTTAAAATACCCGTTTTCGGGCCACCTGTCACCTTTCCGGTTTGTTCCTCGTCGTTATCTCTTACCTGAAAAAATTTGACGCCGGGGATAACAACAGCGAAGTGGCGACATCAGGAATATTTGTAATCAATATAAAGGACAAAATTACCGCCGCCACTGGTTGAATGTACTAAAATGTTATAACTCCCGACAGCCGGGTAAGAAATACTGATCTGTTCATTGGAACCGGAACCCGCTGACCGGAAATCATAATCACTTGTGGAGGGGAGCGTTGTTTTTTTAACATACAGGTCCAGATCTGCATTTTTTGGACCAACTAACCTGATGGAATACAACACGGTGGAGGGATCACGGATATTGGTAGTAATCCGGTATGACCCCTTGGAATCAACATACCCGTTAATTGTTTCAGAGGGGGTGTGAGAATACGTTCCCGTTGTGGCCGGGGTCGCAGTGAGTTTCGGAGTCGGGGTAACCGTTACGGGTTTTGGGGGCGGGGCTGGGACGGGACTTTCCAGATACCCGATAACCCCAAGGATAAGGAAAATACAAAATAAAATCACGCCAATGAGAAGGATCTTTTTAAGTGCCGACATCCCCTGCTTTGCCGGCAGGGGCTGTGGCTGAATTACCGGCTGCGGATATCCGTAAGGGGGCGCTTGTACCGGTACGATTTGAAGTGACGCCCCGCAATGTTCACAGAATTTCCCTTCCGGAGTGATGTTCCCGCAATTCTGGCATACGACGATAATGTACACCCCCGGTGATTACAGTTAACAGCCTGTCAATAATAATTAATCTTTTGATTCAGCCGATAAATGGACATGAGTCTCCCCGGTAGAACGCTTCTATGTGCCTTATCTGTCAATGCGGGTCAGGTCAATGGCCCGTATTCCATCGGTGCGTAAACGGCCCGCGATGCTAACCGGTTTTAAAAGAACACGATATCGGGGTTCCTTCGTTACCCCGGGTTCCTGAACCCCACACTCACCGTTAACGGTGAAGATATCGATCGTAAAAGAGATTGGGACCGTGTGTGCTCGTGTATTTCTGACCCGGAACACACACCAGCACATCAGCGACGCGGCTGGATCAGGTTCGCGTATTGCTGCTGATCGATGTAGGAACGGAATCCCTTCAATGCCTTTACCGGAATTCCGCGTGCCTGTTCGCTCTTAAATACCGTTTCAAGTTCGCCCCGCAACTGGCTGGCATCCATACCGGGTGCAAGGCGTGATCCATACCGCTCCCGGATCCAGAGTGCGATGCGGGAGTAGTCGGAATTTTTTCCGGTTTTTGCCATTTTTGAAGACGGGGAGTAAGAACCATACATTGGGTACGGGGCAGGACTTTGCGGACTCGGGGCGCTACGGCTTGTAACGGGTTTTCCACACTGCTCACAGAACCGGGAATATTCAGGAATCTTTTCACCGCAGTGCTCGCAATACATCCGGATACCCTCACGCTGATACTGAATTGTATACAATACAAGTAATTAACGATTTACCCGGAATTAAAAACAGGGATCGCGTTTTCATACGATCGATTCACACCAACGGGGGTATGGACACTCACCGGTTCATGTATAGATCAAAAAAGGATGGGGAAAAGGATTACCTGAATTTTCTGGCAAACAGCACTACGGCAATAAGCGAGATTACCGCGAGGAACCCTTCAAACCCGGGAGTCGGTTCTGGACCAGAAAGTGTCCTGGTAACCTGGATTGGATCGGCAGAACCAATGTGTAGCAGCGATTCATCATCCGCATAATTCTCATTAGTGAGCTTCAGAATATAGGTGCCCTGTTTCAAGTGTAAACTGGTGGGGGTGACTCCCTTATACACATCATCAATATACACGTTCGCGCCATCGGGAACAGAATTGACGAATACGACAGTATCAAGCGGAGTATTCACTTTGAGCGTAGTATGCATGGATGCAGATTCTCCCGAGGCCGACGTATACACCGTGCTTTGCGTTACATACCCGGATTTCGAGAACGTATAGGTATACGTACCCGGTACGATATTTGTCACAGTTATCGGAGTGATTCCCTTATACACGTCATCCAGCAACACTGCAGCACCGGTAGGATCGGAAGTGATAGTGATCTGTGCAGGCAGGACTTCATCAGATTTTTTTAACCGGGTAGACATACTTCCGGCTTCTCCCGAGGCCGACGTATACACCGTGCTTTGCGTTACATACCCGGATTTCGAAAACGTGTAGGTATGCGTACCCGGTACGATATTTGTCACGGTAACCGGAGTGATTCCCTTGTAAACTCCGTCTGACGAGACCTGAGCACCCGTTGGATCGGATGAGATAGCCAGGGAAGCGGGAAGCGGTGATGAGGAAAACTTCTGGACTCTGGCGTTGTTGCGGTCAATCAGATACACATTGCCGCTCGAATCCACGGCAATATCAGAGATCGGATTTGAAAATTGTCCATCTCCTTTCCCGGGAGTTCCAAACCGGGTCAGAAGGACTCCTGCGGGAGAATACTTGTACACATGCGAATCCCAGATCTCTGATATATACACATTGCCGGTTGCATCCACGGCGATACCGATGAATCCCTTCAGCCCCTGTCCTCCATAAGCGGGTCCTTCCCATCGGGTAATGAACTGGCCGGATGACGTGAATTTCTGGACACGGTAGGTATTGTAGTCCACAACATACACATTGTCAGACGCATCCACTGCGATACCAAGAGGAATACTGAACTGACCATCGCCGGTACCAAAGCTGCCCCATGCAGTGATGAACTGTCCGGTCGGAGAGAATTTCTGGACCCGGTGGTTGTAGTGATCGGTCACATATACATTGCCCTGGGAATCCACAGCCACAGCGAATGGATCATTGAACTGACCATTTCCTGTACCATACGATCCCCATGCCGTCAGGTATGTGCCCGTTGAGGAGAATTTCTGGACCCGGTGGTTGTAGCGGTCCGTGACATACACATTACCGTTTGCATCCACGGCAATACCATTTGACTCGTTGAATTGTCCAGCCAGGAGCCCTTTCGAACCCCAGCCAAGAATATACTGTCCTTCAGGAGTAAACTTTGAAACACGGTTGTTCTGTGGATCGGTGACATATATGTTGCCGCTTCTATCGATTGCCACTGCTTCGGGACTTAAAAACTGCCCATCCCCGGTTCCCATGGATCCCCATTTCGCAACATACAGATACGTTTCTGCTGCCTGAACTCCCTGGACGATCACGAGAAACAGGAGAATGCACAGAACCGTTTTCACCGGATTCTTCATGAACCATGTACCCTGCATGTATCAAACACTCCGTTAGATGTGACATTTGCACACCAATTCTTATATCTTTGGATAATTTGCTGCGAAGTCGTTTACCTGTGCCATACGCCATCGGGTATCGGAAAAACACCTTTTACGGGCTTTGTTGAAACACCAATGACAGACAAGCATTCGCTCTTGGGGGCTCTTTGCCCATCGTGCTTCCGCCCCCGCCGCTCGGGCATCCCCCTATATTGCGATAAACCCCATAAAGTTGATGACTCCGGGGGATCAAGGGGATACTCCCCTTGGGCTGCCTCCCCCTTTGGGGGAGAGAGGGGGTCACCCTCCGAGCAGATGCGGAGAATAAACGAAAAAAGGATTTCAACAGAGCCTCTTTGCGGCAAAGTGCCTGCCTGCAGGAATCAGATCTTTGAACCCTCTCCCGGGTTCCCGTTTTTATCATCAGCAAATTCCCTGCAGGCAAACAGGACTAAAAAGGGCAGAAGAAGAATCCAGTAGTGGAGATACTGCCGGATCAGAAGCGTCCCTAAGAGCAGGACTAAGAAGAGCCCGAGGACAATTTCAAACGGGGTCCGCAAACCGCGCCGGATCAGGCTGGCGATGGCAAAGACCAGCGTTGGCAGGACGACGGCAACACTTGCCATGGCATTTGCCGCAAAGGAAAGCGGGGAATCCGGCGCATAGGTGGGAAATGGGGTGACCTTTCCCGAAATATATTCCGGCATGACCCCGAAGGTATAGTAAATCCCGCTCCATCCGGTCTCAGACCCATAGGCAGCGAAAAGTGCGGCAAACATCACGATTATCACGACCGCAACCGGGATCAGGAAACGATAATACCGTTTGTCACCGGAAGCCCACATGAAGTAGAGAAGCGGCAGTATGGCGACAAGGGCGTATTGTTTATACCCGATGGCAAGTCCGACACAGACTCCCGCCCACACCCAGGCATGACGACGGGCTGCCACCAGCGAAAGGAGGAGGAAGAGGATCGCAAACTGCTCGCTGAACAGGAAGTATCCCTCGGTGAAAACGGATGCGACCAGAAAGAGGAACCCGGCAGTATATCCCGCCAGGAACCCGTAATCCTCCTCACCGAGTTTCCAGATCAGGCAGGCGCAGAGGAGATTCAGCACGGTCATTACGGCGGTATCTATCGTTCCTGCCGGGGCTGCCAGATCCATAACACTGACGGAAAAAAAGAGCAGGGGGGGTTTGGGATCGATATAATCCACATACGGCCTCATCCCTTCAACAATCATCCGGGCCATCTCGTGAAACCGGCCGGCGTCATGAGAGATCCAGGCACTGTTTCCCAACGAGAGTGCATACATGATCCCGGCAATTGCCGCCGCGCAGATAATGTACCCTGAAAGACCCAGCACAATCCGCTGTTTTCTGCCCTGCATAAAACGCAAAACACGATCCTTGAGAAGTGAAACGGATTTACCGGTTTCCATTAAGGAGAAGGTGAACGATTGAGATATTTGAATATGCCGGAACATTCGAGGGGTTGAAAATAATCCGAACCAGGAAAATAGCAGGTCTTCTTCCCCTTCAGGGCATACGGGGTAGCTGATCGCAGCAATACTAACCAACCTTTCTAAAAAAATTCAGGCAGGGCGACGCCGCTTCCACACGGCAACTCCCACCACCAGAATGATTGCCCCTATCAACACACACAAGATCGGGGAAGACAGGATTTGGTGGATAAGTGCAGTTCCCGGGTTCTGACAAACACTGGAGTTTTTGGGATCGGGGACACTTTCTTTGCAATAAGAAACAATGGATTTTTCATACGAGTCCACTGCTTCAGAAAACATAGCGAAATTCATGAGAGTGGCGCCACGGTTCCGCCACGCATCGGCGTAATCCGGGTTGAGGGCAAGCGCCTGGTCATACGACTCAACCGCTTTTGAAAACTTACCGAGCTTTCCAAGAGCTATTCCGCGGTTGTACCACGTTTCGGCGTCGTATGGGTCGATAGCGGTTGCATTGTCATACGAGTCAATTGCTTCCTCATACAGGGCGGAATTACTCAGCGCGACTCCGCGGTTCTGCCACGCCTCAACATAAGAGGGCTTGAGGGCAAGCGCCTTGTCATAGGAAGCAACGGCTTCCGGATACAGATAGAGAGCACTCAGCGCATTTCCCCGGTTGTACCATGTATAGGTATCATTTGGATCGACAATAATTGCCTTATCAAACGAATTGACGGCTTCTGAATACTGACCTAGTCTGGAAAAAGTCACACCCTCGTTGTAATACTGCACCGCAAGGACATCAAACGCGGTTGCACAAGGACAGATGAGCACCAGGAACAGGACAAATCCGGATAAAAAGAGAGTCTTGTTCATCGCGTCCCGGATTTGAAGTCTGTGGTTTCAGCTATTTAATTTTGTTATTCATATTTTGCTCTGTTGAAACGAGCATGAACCATTAAGTTCACTCCCAAACCATGAAAATCGTTTTTATGATTCTCCCCCGCCTCAGGGCCTCTTTTTAGGCACGGCGGGGCAAGGAGGTTTTCGTTTTTAGTCACTAAATCGCCGCGGGGGTGCCCCGTCGGGGGCGGCGACGTTCATCGCAACTGGGGGTATGGGGGTCTCAACCCCCATCACATTAAAGAGGACAATTTTCAGGGGAAATCCTTTTTTCGTTTATTGTCTGCGTCTGTTCGGAGGGTGACCCCCTTTTTTTAAGAGTCATCAACCTTCTGCGGGTTATCGCAATATTGGGGGATGCCCGAGCGACGGGAGCGGAAGCACTCTGGGCTGGAGCTCCTAAGAGCGATTGCTTGTCTCTCTTCAGGGTTTCAACAAAGCCCATATTTTAATGAAAGAAAAATTCCGGTATCTGGATCAGCCCGGTCCTGATCATTTCGTTTTCTTCCTGCCGGTGCGGGATACCGCATCCTCCAGCACCGCAACGATCGTTGCCATGATTTTTATCCGGGCAAAGTACTTGTCATTGGATTCGACAAGGGTCCACGGAATCGCCGGTGTACTGGTCTTTTCAATCATCTCTTCGGTTGCCGTACGGTAGATATCCCACTTTTCCCGGTTTCTCCAGTCTTCATCCGTGATCTTGTATTTTTTCAGGGGATCAGCTTCACGTTCCCTGAACCGCTGGATCTGGGTGTCCTGGTCGATCTGGAGCCAGAACTTGATGAGGACCCCGCCGGATCTCACCAGGTAATCCTCGAGAGTATTGATCTCCTGGTAGGCACGCTGCCATTCCGGTTCCGTGCAGAACCCTTCAACGCGTTCGACAAGCACCCTGCCGTACCATGTGCGATCAAAGATGGTGATATCCCCTGCCTTGGGAAGGCTGCGGATAAAGCGCCAGAGATAGTGATGGCTTTTTTCGTCGGGGGTTGGGGCGGCAATGGGTTCAACCACGCTGCACCGGGGGTTCAGCGCCCGGTCCAGCCGGATAATTGCCCCGCCCTTGCCTGCCGCATCACATCCCTCAAACATGATGGTGACCGGGATCTTCTTTTCATGGATGAGATACTGGAGTGTATGCAGACGGTCTTCACATTCAGAGAGACGGTGAGCATATTCATCTTCAGACAGTGATTTCGTGAGATCCAATGCCTGCAGGAGAGCGTACTGCACTTCCCGGTCTTTTTCCGCGGCCCGTGTTTTTTTCCGGTTTGGTTTTACCTCAGCAGCGGATCTGGCCCTGAGGGCATCTTCCATGCGGCTGATGATCGTTTCATGGACTTTTACTATTGCATAACGCCGGTCATTGCCTTCCACTACGGTCCATGGCGCCTTCGGTATGCTTGTTTCGATGATCAGTCTCTCCAGATTCGGCAGCATGAAGTCGTAATCCCGCAGTTTTTTTGGTGCCCTGCTGTTATCTTCGGAAAAGTCCTTGTGCAGATCTTCAAATTTTTTCAGCCGCTTCTTCTGCTCTTTCTTACTGACATGTAAAAAAAACTTGATGATGACTGCACCATCAGTAACGAGTTGTTCTTCCATGGCGATGATATCCAGGAGTGACTGGGGAGAGAACGGGGACTTTTTGTTCCCGTACGAGCCGGCAAGCAGGGTATCGGTGTACCAGCTCCGGTCAAAGATAGCGATCTGTCCCTGTGAAGGGGTGTTTACCCAGAATCTCCAGAGCATCGGGTGAGCCTGCTCAACCTCGTTGGGCTGTTGCGTGGAGCGGACCCGGTAGCCCCGGGGATCAAGGGCATAGGTGAGCCGGTTGATGGTATTGGATATCCCGGAAAATCTCCAGCCTTCAAAGATCATAATCACCGGAATTTTCCGGTCCCGGAACTCCCGCTGGAGCACCCCGAGACGTTCGCGGAGACCAACAATCACCGCATCATATGCATTTTTATCAAGTGCCAGGTCCAGATCGTATTTGTCAAACATAAGATAATCTGTGTTGAGACTTCCGGGAATATAAAATAAAGGTTAAAAAATACTGGTCAGGATATTTTCTGCTGGCGGTACACCTGGAAATCTATCCGGGACAATATTTCCGGGATCTGGCGGATGGTGTCGCGGTCTTTCTCCTTCTCAGGTTCGGACAGCTCCCCGTACGGCACGAGCGAGGGGTGGAGCTTCTGAACATCATCCCGTTGCACGCCATAATGCCACCCGTCCTCCTGCTTCTCGTTCATCCAGCGTTCATGCTCAAGGGAGGAGAGACGTTCGATCTCATCGGGAGTGAACCGGAATTCGATGGGCGCGTCCCAGTCGGTAACGGGTCCGATCTCGCACCCCACCAGCGATAATTTGGTCCAGATGAAATTTGCCTGTCTCCGGTTGGATGTCCGGTATTTCTCCCCGCCGATACCGTCTTTCTTTTCCGTAAGGGTGCCGAGTTCATCCCACGTGACCAGCAGCCGGTTTGTCTCCCGGGTTTGTCCTTTGAGCATCTCCTTTGTACAATAATTGTCATGGATTGACCGTGCAAGGATCTCTTCTTCTCCTGCAAGAATGAGCTGGCTGTTGGCAGTGAGCTCAAACATGTTGACCGGGTGGATGTCCTGTATGCTCCTAAGCCCGACCTGTTCATCGGCAATGAGCCGGGCCACGCTGGTATTATGATCCATCCTGACGATGAACCGGACATTTTTCCCGGCCGTGAGATGATGGAGTGTCAGGGCTGCGTAGAGCCCCAGGGAATCATCGTCAAGACAGATATAGGCAGTAAAACCCCGGCCAAGGGGAGAACTTTTCAGGAACTCCCCGTTTTTGAACGCGGCAGATCCGACATCCAGGGGAATGGCTGCCAGATCGCAGGCCATGGACAGTTTCGGGTACTGGATGAGCAGCCCTTCCCGGATCGATGCGGCGTTTACATCGATGAGGGCGATGGTTAACCGGGCCGTTGCCTCTTTATGCGACAGGTACCAGGTTCGTGCAATACGGGTTAAGATACTTTCACCGAGGCGACCGGCCCCCAGGATTACGACGGGCGGGGGAACCGTCCCCGTCTCTTTAGAAGGGATGGCGGGATACGTATCGAGAAGTGTCCTCGCCCCGAGTGCATACTGGTTGAAAAACTCGATCCGGACAGCTGAGTCTTTCCGTGCGGAAAATGCGTGTTTCCTGATAATCCCGTATAACTGCGGGTTTATTACCTGTATGATACAGGTGAGCACATGACGCCGTTTTTCCGGCACCATCCGCATCACGTTCAGGGCGACTTCAGCATTATCCTCATCCACATCGTTTAAGGAGAGCACATACGCGGCTTTTTTCACCCCAGCTTTTTTGAGCATATTCACATCGGAGGGAAGCCCGGTAAGAACGATAAGCCCCAGCATTTTGCAGGATTCGAGGTACGTATTCTTTGCATCACTTTCGATGACGACCGGTTTTATCTTTCTTTTAACAAGGTCATTGATAACGAGGAACGACCGGGAATTCAGGCCACAGACAATGACATGCCCCTGTTTGAAGAGGAGCGGCATGGTGTGAATTTTTTCCCGGACGTACAGGTACACAATTCCGGCTGAACTTGAACCGGCAAACGCACCGACTGCAATGCGGATGAAATCGGAATTTGCCGCTCCAACTGCATCCCGTATCGCGGGAAATGCAATGAAAACCCCGATGCCCGAACCGATAATGGCGAGCAGTGCCTGGATTACCACGTAGATGTCAGGAGTGTCCATGATCGCTCAACCCCCGGGATTGTCCGGCCGGGGATCAGCGTGCCCGGGACTGGCAAGATGGGTTTTTATCGTCTCTTTCAGCGTTCCAAAATACTGCTGCGCCGGCGGGGGGAATGCATCGAACCAGTGGGGTATGTTGATGAGGTAATCCATGTTCTTTGTGGGCAGGATGTCTTCAACACGGAACGGGAGGATCATGAGGTTCCTGTTCACTGCCCGCGTCAGTTCGCGGATGACATGGGGCGAATTATTCGAGCTTCTGGAGAACACCAGCACCACAACCCTGCTCTCATCAATCGCATCGATGATCGAGCCGGGAAAATCCGAGCCGGGAAGCACATCCCGGGGGGCAATCCAGCAGAAGATACCATCTGCCTCGAGATAGGAACAGAGGTCATGGGCTATCTGCTGCTCGGGTTTTGAATAGCTGATGAATACCTGGTGGCGGGGTTTTGCAGGAACAGTCCGGGTCTCCGCCCCAGGAACCGATGCGGTCGCAACCTCGTCACCGATAAAATCTGTGCCGGTTTTTTGTACACCTGAAGGGGGGGTGACGGCAATATCCTCCGCCTTTGTCTTCCACTCTTTAGCCTGTTCACGGTAAAACTGTTCGCGGAGCGGGACTCTCCGGGCAAGCTGGTGATAGAGGGTTATACATTCCTCAGCGAGACGCCGGGCAGTATGGGTATCTCCCTGGGTCACCGCTGCTTCGAACGCCTTTGTATTCCTCTGGATCTTCTGGAGGAAATCAGCAGGAGAGTCAATTTTCATGGCAGATCAAAGTCACCCGGAGAAGTTCAAAAAAAGGTGAACCTTATGTTGCCCCGAACTGTTTGTTCCAGTCTTCCTGTCGTTTGAGGTCTCCTGGGGTCAAAGGGGATTTTATCCGTGCAATGGCTTGAGTGAAATCCTCCATAGTGATAGGGCCGGCTTTTAAGGTCTTTTTCTGTAACTCCTCAAACGGCAGCTCAGCCATATTCTCGATATTGTCGAAGATATCTTTGTTCACCCTGCGGGTCATGCTCCTCATTGCATCCCGGCAGACGTTCTGGAGATCACGTCCAGAATATTTTTGGTTGATACACATCTCCCCAATCTTTTCCAAGTCCACGTTCGATATATCAAGCCCTTTTGTCTGGATCCTGATGATATCCTGGCAGGCTTTCTTGTCAGGAAGCTGGATATAGATCCGCTTGGGGAACCGGGAGAGTACTGCATCATCAAGACTTTCAGGAGCATTTGTTGCTGCAAGCGTAAGGATCAATTTGTCGCTTTTCTTATCCTGGAATCCATCCAGTTCTGCCAAGATTGTTGCCAGTACTTTTCGGGACCCCTCCCCCACTTCCCCTTCTCTTGATTGGGTAATTGAATCCAGCTCATCGATGAAAACTATTGAGGGGGCATGCTTGCGGGCAGATTCGTAGAGGGCGGTGATGAGTTTTGAGGACTCGCCGAAATATTTGGAGAGAATACTACTCGATTTTACGTTAAAGAACGTGGCCTTGAGGCTCCCTGCCGCAGCAGCGGCAAGCAGGGTCTTTCCCGTACCGGGCGGACCAAAGAACAGGATACCTTTATCGGGCTTGATGGACTCAGGTTTGCTCAATCCTGCAATCACCACCGTCTCCATGATGAGACTTTTTGTCTCTGCCAGACCACCAATGTCCTTCCACGTGACTGTTGAGGTCTGGATCAGGCTCTCCCCGAAACTGCTGAAGTCGTCCTCTGCCTCCCCGCTCTTCTCTCCGCGTTCAACCACCGTCTTTCTCGGCGCGGTCCCGGCCGTCCTGACGATCTCTTCCCACCGTTTGGCCTTGTCAAGATGCGGCTTTCTCTGGTCAGGCACCTTTTCCGCCAGCTGCTTTTCCGTGTTGGCGCAGATCTGGGCAAACTTTTTTACATTTTCAAGATCGTTTTTTGCTTTTGCGTCATTGTACTTTCTCTCGGCTTCCTTCAGTTGCGAATACAGAACTCCCGATAAATCGATATTCATTGACACCCCCTCCCCATGCTCATCGTACCTACTATCAGAATATACGGAACTTGATTATTACGATATCGCTTCAATTCCTGGCAGACTGGCCACACAGGACAAAAAAAATTATTCGAGTTCGGGTTTCTTGACTTTCGCCGGTTCAGAAGATACGGTTTCCGTGCCCTCTTTACCGGACCGTATGGTATCGAGGATATCAGAGATATCGTCTTCTTCTTCCACTCCGACTTCCATGGTGCTGGACGTCATATCGATGATCGCATTGAGCTGTGCGTCATCATTCATTGTGTCAAGCTTTTTCCCGATCAGGTATTTCTCCATCTTTTCCGGATCGAGCTTTTTGAGCTTCCTCACCACATCTGCCGGGAGATCCTTTTCGCGTTCCTGGAGGATGAGAAGGTTTGATACTGCCCGCAGATCTTTATCGATCTGTCCTAACGATGAGAGTTTCATCTCCTTTTTCTGGAGGAGGGTCTTGATCTGCCGGGCATAGCTGACCTCTTCGGATTTCGAGGTGGATGCTTTTGCCTGGTCGTAGGTGTGCTGGACCTGCTGGTCTATGCGGCGGACTTCCGCGTGGATCTCTTCGACTTTCTTGTTCAGCTGGATCTCGGTGACCTTGAGCTCGTCAAGACTGAACGTATCGATGGGATTTCCTCCCCCGAAAAGAGAGGATAAAAATCCCACGGTTAACTCCCCTCGGTGTCCTTGCTCTCTAATTGTTTTTCCATGGACATCAGTTTCTGGGCATCCTCAACATCGATTGCACCCGTCTCGACACCGCTCCATGCATCGAGGAGCTGTTTCTCGGTATCGTCCGTGGACTGTTCAAGACTGGAATCGGACAGGGACATCTCAAAGACATTGTTGAGATTGTTGAGAACCTCTTCAAAGCTCTTGCCCTTCAGGTTCACGTTGATCAACGCATTCTCGAACTTTGAGGGTTCGATGTTGGTGATCTTTGACCAGATCGGGCTCTGTTTGAGTTCTTTCTCGTACTGCTTGACAATCACAAGGTTGGAGACAAACATGAACTGCTTGTGCATGGTCATGAACGCCTTGATCTTCAGCTGGGCCTGCATATCGAGGTGCTTGAGCTGCTGGGCGAGCATCTTCTTCTTGATCAGGTCAGCGCCAACACCCTGCTTGAAGAGATCCTTCTTCTGTTTCTCGATCTTCTGGATATCCTTCCGGGCAAGCTCAATGTGGTTCTGGAGCCGCATCTCCTCTTCCTTCAGCTCACGGGTTTTCAGCCGGTCGACAGAATTTCCTCGAATAAAGTCAAGAACTCCCATTGTGTATCCTCAACTCGATATTATAGACCTAGCTTTAAATAATTTGTTCAAAGCCGGGGATTTTATCAGGGACCGGAAAAGCAAAGAGAGGGGGTTATTAAAATTTTATGAGTTATTATTGCTCCTGAAAGGGAGGATTTAACCGGGTAGTCCCCTGTCTTTGGATATCCTGAAACAATTCGTAAGGAAAAGAACCCGTTATTACAGGTCGTACGGTTTTCCTCTCAATAAAAGTTCTCAAAAAGAATATTCCCGGGTATATGCATCATTTGAATAGATGGCCCTGAATAGTGTGCGCTTTTTATTTTACTTGTTTTACGTTTCTTAATTATCGCCGTAGTTCAGGAAAAAACCTGTTTTTCCGGCAACCGGACGATCTTTAAGTGGACCTTTGCAAGAATTAGCGGCAAAACCCTGATCGCGTTGCGATCTTTTTCTCTCTGGGTCTCCGGCAGTTTTTCCCACGGCACAAGGCAGTCATGCACCCGGTCGTAATCCGACCGGACCGGGCCGTAACGCCATCCCCGCTGCTGCTTCTCCTTCATCCACCGCTCGTGTTCAGGCACTGCAAGCAGTTCGACTTCCGCACCGGTGAACGCAAATGAGGGGCTGCCCTCACCAATGGCGATACTGATTGCGCAGTTGACTGCCGATAATTTCCGGGCAATATCTTCCGCCTGCTGGATATTGGTCTCCTTTAAATGAGGGAGGAGTTCGTGCCATGGCCGCATCGAGGGATTGCTGGCCTCGTCGATTCCTGCTTTTACCTGCTGGGCACGGTACTCTTCATGGATCGCCCGGGCAACCAGCTCGTGCGTACCGCGAACGCCCACGTCATAATATTTTTTCAGGAAATCCCGGATCTTCTCTGACTCGATCCAGCCATTATCGATACGGTCGATGATCGAATCGATCTGTTTTGCCTGGGTGACGATCTTCTCGGCACGTGCCTGATCCGCCATCCCGTCACAGAGGCCGATGATCACCGTTAAGGGATTTCGCAGGTGATCGCCAAGAATCGCAAACTGTTCTATGTTCTTTTCTATCTGCTGGTACACGTGCCCTTTGATCTGGTCCATCTGCACCTGTTCGGTTATGTCAAGGCCAAACCCGATGACCCCTCGTATCTCACCCGCAGCATCCCTCTGGGGAAAATAATCCAGCTTCAGGGTTTTTTCTTCCGATGAGGGCATGCGAAGGGATTTCATCACCCCTTTTCTCATCATCCCGGATGCGGCAACTTCCGCGCAGTCAATGCTACTCCCGTCGTTATCGTGGAAGAGTGCGGATACCTTTTTCCCGGTTGCAGAAGCACCGGAAAGAGCGAAGAAATCTGAAAAGAAGTGGTTGTGCCACACGAGTGTGCCGGTGGTATCGGTGATGAATACCATCGCGGGAAGGGAATCAAACAGTGTCCGGTACATATCTTCGGATACCAGGTTCAGCGTATCCATAAACAGGTCCCTTGTTGTATCTGATCTTCACTTATATCCCGGGATAATAAGGATATGGATGCCGGGGGGCCTCACCTGCCCTTACCTCTCCCCACTCATGGAGGGGCATGAGACTTCCCTCTTTTAAAACTGGCTCATTTTGCCAAAATACGCCTGAAATGGGCTCTTTACAGTTTCAGGGGCTATACCAGATCTGAATATATTCTCAAAAATCGGGAATTCTGGATCAGGTATTTGGAAATACGCAATTATTGAGCGATTTATAACAAAATACCCCCGTTTGTCAGGTTAAAATGATCCCTAATGGTACCTTTTGGATGCAGGATCGGCATTAAGATATCCTGTACTCAGTGAATCGAAAACAAACCCCTGTTTCAAAAGTCAGTTTGACGCATTCCGTCAACTCCAGGATTTATCCTCTTCCTTCCGCCCTGTTCCCGAACCCCGGGGCAACGTTGTGCATGATAATCTCAGCCTTCCGGATGAGCTCGTCAGGCATTTCGGTTACACCCCCCATTCGTTAGCATTATTAACTCCCGATCAAGATTATGATTGAAAACAACCGTTCCGGGAACTGCCATGGACTCAGGCTACGCAAATACCGTAAAATATCACAAATGCCCTTCCTGCGGAGCAGATGTACTGTCAACCATGCAGTTTTGTGTGAACTGCGGTGCCCGGATGCCGGGGCGCACCTGCCCCCACTGCAACGCACCCATTATCGGGAATCCGGAGTTCTGCAGGAATTGCGGAAAATCCCTTGTCCCCTCGAAGAAGTGCCCGAAATGCAATATCCCGATCACGGGAAACCCGGAGTTCTGCAGGAACTGCGGGGCACCGCTTCTTGAATCCCGCAAATGCCCTTCCTGTGGTGCGGTCATCAGTAAAGATGCGAAATTCTGCAACGGGTGCGGGAGAGTGATGGGACAGGAAAGCCCGACTGCGGGGATAGATGCCGCCCTGATGGAAAAAGCGCAGGAACTCCTGGCAATGGTCGGACGGTTCGGAACAATACCGGACCCGCCAAACCCGGATATGAATACGTACAATCCGTCATCCCTGAAAAAAACGGTCACCACCATGGAGAAATTCCTGCAGACCGCAACGCCGGATCTCACCATCTCCCTCAGCCGCCTGTACCTGAACCTCGCAACCTGGCATAAGATGGAGATCCAGATCACCAATACCGGAAAAGCGCACGCGTTTTTCGTCACCCTTGGCTTCTCAAGTGATTTTGAGACCCGGCGGATCAAACCCATCACGGTTGAGGCGGGAAGTACACAGATCGTTGAGATCGGTATCATGCCAAAGACGCAGGGCAATATCCCTATCGAAGTCACCCTGCATTACAAGGACGGCAACAACCGGGATTACACCAGGACCAGTGACTTCTGGATCGATGTCCAGCCCCAGTCCAGTACGCCCCACATCTTCAAACCGGAAGAGGATATGCAGCCATCATCAACTCCTCCGGTAACACCACGGACCTCACAGCCCCCTATGACTTCGGGCCCCGTCACCATGCGAACGCTGCCTCCGGAAATGACGGAAAAATACAGGGAATCGGAATTTATCGGGAAAGGGGGGTTTGCCCGGGTCTTTAAGGCAAAACGAAAAGACGGTCAGTATGTGGCGGTAAAAGTGCCTATCGATCTCGATGAATCAACCGGCAAATCGTTCATCGCCGAGATGCAGAACTGGACAAAACTCAGCCACCCAAACATCGTAAAAATCTATGATTACAATATCATGCCGTTTCCCTATTTTGAGGAGGAACTCTGCGACAGTGCCCTTGACAAACTCAAAAAACCCATGGGGATAGCACAAGCGGCCTGGATCATCTTCAATGTCTGTGAAGGCCTCAAATACGCCCACTCCCTCCATATCATCCACCGCGATCTCAAGCCCCAGAACATCCTGATAAAAAACGGGATTCCCAAGATCTCGGACTGGGGACTCTCCAAGATCGTCACCGATGTCTCTTCAGTGACCACTGCATCATTCACCCCGTTTTACGCGTCTCCGGAACAGGTGACCAACAAGTCAAAGGACCAGCGGACGGACATCTGGCAGATCGGGGTCATCTTATACGAACTGGTGACCGGGACATTACCCTTTACCGGTGACAGCATGATAGATATCATCGCCAGTATCCCCACAAAAATCCCGCAGCCCCCGGGGGATCTCAACCCGGATGCAAAACTGATCGAGGGGATCATCCTCCGGTGCATTGAAAAAGATCCTGCCAAACGCTACCCGTCGGTGATCGCGCTGCAAAAGGACCTGGCAGAATTCCTCAAGATCGATTACCAGGAGTCCCTCCGTATGAGTATCGGGGCAAAAAATCTCCGGCAGTCTGCAGAGTACTGCAGCAAGCTGCTCCTTGCCAACTTAAAAAGCGGAGATTTGCGTGAAGCCTACAAATACGCAACCGATCTTGTCAATTATTCCGAAGGCGAGGTCAAAGAGCGGGTAAAAGAACTGTCTGCGCAGATCCGTATCCGCCTGGATAACGATATGGAGGAAGTGCCCGAAGAAATTATTGAGGCAGCCGAACTGATCGCCCACAAGATCGGGGTGGGGTTGACCACCCTGTGATGAGCGCAGAGCCAGAAGCACTCCCCACGAGGGGGGATCTTCCCCGGAACACAGAGATGAGACCGGTTATTTTCGGAGAATCGCCATGAACCTCACCTGGTGCGGCAGAACCCACATCTGCGGGAGACCGAGAAATGAGGATGCGTTCGATATGCAGCAGATCGGCGATCACCTTGCAGCCTTTGCGGTAGCAGATGGCCTGGGAGGGTTGCCTGCCGGCGAAGTTGCAAGCCGGATTGCGGTCACGGCCCTGATGGACACGGTCCGGACGCTTGCGCCGAGGGGTATGACCTGCACCCCTGCGCAGATGACGGAGATCTTAACGAAGGGATTTGCAGCAGCTGCCCAAGCCATCGGTGACGATAATTCACTGAACCCGGACCACAAAGAAATGGCAACAACCCTCGTTGCTGCTCTCATCAATGATGCATCTGACGGCGTTATTACCTATGCGGGAGACAGCCGGGCGTACCGGGGAGAGAACACGCTTGTCCAGATAACCAAAGATCATTCGCTGGTCCAGGAAATGTTCAGGAAAGGACTGATAACCCAGGAAGAGGCACGACTGCATCCCGATAAGAATGTGGTTACCCGGGTTGTCAGTGAAATACCGGTACACCCGGATATTGTGGAGTTCCGCATGGAGAAGAACACCCTGCTGCTCTGCACAGACGGGCTCACCGATGCACTCTCCGATGAGGAGATATCCCTTGCCATGAAAGAGAGAGATGTAGACCGGATTTGCACAGCCCTCATCGAACGTTCACGGCAGGTAAACCGGGACAATACCACCATTATTGTGATCCGGGCGGCACCGGGATCCTGATTGCTTCCCCGTTATAATTGCAGGGGATTATCCCGGCAGGAACGGTCAATTCATAAGAGGGGGATATCTCCCAAGGGACCGTACACCGTGCCAAAGAACCTATATTTATGAACCCCTATAGTATTTTCATCGGCAGAGTTCTCCCCTCCATCGCAGATCAGAAGATATAGAACCGGACGGTACCGCTATGTTCAAAGAAGGCAATCGCGAGTGTATTGACAATCTCCTCAAACCATCGAAGAGCGTTCTCGACACGGGGTTGCCGATCCGTAATGAAACGTATGAGAAGCGGCAGAAACTCTGGGATGAGATAAAAGCAAATGCCGAACGGTACCGGAAAGGGGAGTGCGGGACATTTCTCAAAGACTTAAACGCCGTTTTTTTATCGCGGTTTGATGCATCTCTCCTGCTCCTTGCGCTGGCATTCCGGCAGAACAACGAACAGTTCGAAGGTGCCGGGTATTTCAGTGTAAGGGAGATCGAGGCCTACGAGACCATCGAGAAATACAGTTATTTCAGGATCCTTACAAAAGGCGAGATTGCAAAGAAGATCCGGTCCAAGGATGAAAAAACCTTAACGCTGCTCAAGGAATATTCCGTGTCCATGAAACAGCATATGGATGAGATCCTTGGCGACGCAGCAATCCGGGATACCATACGCAGTTACTTGAAGAAACAATGGGACGAGAACACAAAAAAGATCGGCGATGCCATTTCCAGTGCCGGTGTCGACCTTGAATGGTTTTCCAGCCTTCCGCTTACCGCCAAAGATGCTGACAGGGCACCCCAGACCATCATTATCAATGCCGGCAATGATGCAGCCATCAATCTCGGCACGGGGAATATTGTCAAGGATGCCGTTGTCACCGGTTCTACGATCGAATCGGCAGGTGGCGGAAGCACAACGGTAAAAGATTCCGTTGTCACGAAATCCACGATAAAAACGGAGGGGGGCGACGGGCCGGATACGGGTATCAGTATCAGGGACAGCGTCATCACCTCATCAACGATAAAATCGGTCCATGAGCGCCCGGTTGAACCGGAAAAAGAGACGGTACAAGAGACCGTACAAGAACCCCCGCCGCAACCCCCCCGGTACATGTGCCTGCTCTGCAAGACTACGGCAAAACCCGGCGCGAAGTTCTGTACAACCTGCGGGGCAAAGATCACTCCTGTGTGTGGCAGTTGCAGTTCCCCCCTGATACCCAATGCAAAGTTCTGCCCGCAATGTGGGCGGAAAACTTCGTGAAAAGCCGGTATCCCGTTCGGGTGAATCCCTCATGCATGCCGGAGTGTGCCTGAGCAGGACCCGGTGTCATTTTTTTTGTTCGTTTTTGGTGCGAATTTTCTTAGCACAATTTTCTTTTTCCCGGAATTTTTTTGGTCAGAGTCTGCCTGAAAAATTTCAATCGCGTGCATGGGGTGTCAGTTGGTGAGGCGATTATCGGATAATTATCCGACAAAATGCATGTACATGCTACAAAATTTTTTGTTCTCCGGCGTGAGGGTCCGGAAAATGCAATCAAGGGTCGATTAAAAAAAATGAGGGGGGGATGAG
>Ga0265296_1000377_pt1 | contig 72553 bp, 116 predicted proteins | sample MunlanPumphouse1_FD_189073 | JGI IMG/M metagenome (GOLD analysis project Ga0265296, IMG submission 189073) | Groundwater microbial communities from a municipal landfill in Southern Ontario, Canada - Pumphouse #1 | ecosystem: Environmental > Aquatic > Deep subsurface > Groundwater | place...
ATAGATTTTCGGGGCTTTAAAAATCTGGCAAGATTTTTTTGGTTAGGATGCTCAAGGAACAACCACACACTAAAGTGTGTGGTTTTATGTCAAGTTCCTTGACATAAAAAATAAACAAATTCTATTCTAAATTTTAATTTAATAGTTTCGATAATTTTAAAAGCCAAAGACAATTCCTTATTTTAACCCCGCGTAGCTCATGAGGACAACCTTGCGGTTTTCCCTCACACCTTTTCCCCCTTCCGTGAAAGGAAATTAATTCGGCTACGTCGAGGATAACCCCGCGTAGCTCAGTGGCTAGAGCGCTTGGCTGTAGTTAATTACTAAGATGGAGATTCATGTTACATGAAATTCTATGAAATCCCAAAAGTCAAGAAGCAGAACCCGAGAGATCCCCAGTTCGATTCTGGGCGTGGGGATTTTTTTATTTCTTTATAGTGATGACAGATAGGAAAGTTTAAAAATAAGTTTGGTAATGAAATTTTATGATACCGGAAACTATGTATAAATTTAGATTGGGAAATAGAAATCACTTAGAAATAAGTCTGGGTTGTTTTTTTGAGAGAATACCAATTTATGAAACAGTAGAACATGTAGATGGATTTTTTGTATCAAATAATTATAAAGAGCCAATTCCTAAAGAAAGAATAATTAACCCATTAAATCATTTAGAGAGTCCAAATATATCTTACAAAGAAAAAAGAGATGTTCTTAATCATTTTCGAAATGTAATAGAAGAAGTTAGATATCAACTGGAAATAGAAACTGGAAGGGCAATAAATTCATTTAAATTATTAAGTTCTCATGGTTCTGGGAATCAGGGAAAATTTAAAGCAGATTTTGGTTGCATCCATAGTGATCCATTATTCTCCTTTTTACATTCGGATGAAATAGATTTACAAGATTGGGTAGAGAAGAATGATAAAAAATTTGATGCTTTAGCAATTATCGCATGTAATTATCCCAATCCAGTTAAATTAAAATCAAAACATGCAATCATTTATTATCCTTTTGGATTAGCTTCAGAAGATAATTTGCTTTTAGGTGTCGGTTATAAACTATTTATTCCCAATTGAACACTTTTAATCGGGTTAGGGCGTGGGGATAAATGGGGCATAAAGCCCCATATTCTTTTTTAGAATCTAACAGGTTAAATTCAAAATAATTTTCTGAAACTTTGTTTCAGCCCCATTCGATTACTTCAATCTCGTAAGAGTTGAAGTTTCCAAAATTCCGAAGGAATTTTTAGAACCGAGAGATTTTGTGGTAGAGACAAATTTTAATTTATTATTAACTCGTGCGAAGTCGCGAGTTGGGCGCGGGATTTTTTTATTCTTCTTCCTTTGATTGTTCTGCTACGAGGAAAGCCCTGTTTGATTGGACTTCTTTTATTTTTCCGTTTCTTTCGTAAAATGCAGTTGCTGGAGGAAGTGCGAATTTCCCAAGGATTCCGAGTTTAGAATAAATTATGTAAGATATCATTCTTGTTTCACCCTCTTCGAACTTTTCAAAATTCCATTCTATCCTTTTTGTTCTTTCATCTACTCTTGTTGGTGGTGGTCCGGAAAATCTATCGTGAATCTTTACAAGAGAAGGCAATTTATCGACAATGTTAACTCTTTCTACAGATTTTTGCGCGTTTATAATTAAAGATACTTTTAATGCAAACTCTCCACCCTTTGTTCTGACAAAATTGACTTTTTTCTTTAACACTAAATCTGTTGTAGAAATTCTTTTTACCACTAAAACTATAACTACAATAAAGATAATAATCAGCAAGGGGAAAAGCCAATTTGTTTTTACTTTTATAATCAGCGTCTCGCCGGGTTTTATCGCGTTTTCCCAAGTATAGGAAACTGTCATGCCTTTTCTTTCCACAATATCTGGTTCTGGGCTAAAACTTGTGAAAAGCCTAGAGATAATATTCTTCTTAATTTGTGTTTCTGATTTTTGTATAACATTTCCTTCATTTTTCTTTTCAATTATTTTTGTTGTTACGACCCAGCCATATTCTCTTTTTGTTGTTACAGCAATATCTTTCTCGACGAAATTTATATCCCCATTAATTTCCGTATTTATTTCACCAACATTTATTTCACCTTTTAAAGTATAATATCCAGCGACTAACTGCTTGAAATCTTCCTTGTTCAAATTTATATCAAACTCTTTTTTTTCATACGAAGATAAGGAAAATGATTTTTCGAGCTTAAAGAACGGCGAAGAAATTTTTGCGTTGATTTTTTCAAAATTAAAATTCTTTCTATTCTTGATAAATATTTTTATAGAATTTGATTCGGGGTTTATGTCGTCGGCGCCGATTTCAAAAGCATCCTTTAAATTAATTATTTCAAAAGTTAATTTTTCTTCTTGGTCTTGAGAGTCATGTCCTTTAATGAAATATTGAAGAGTGTAATATCCTAAGTAATTTGAAAGATCTCTCGGATAAACTTTGAATTTTATTTCTTTTGTTTCTCCTGATTTTATTTGAATCGGTTCTTTTGGAAACATATCAAATCCGAAAAGATTGTAAAATGTAAATTCGTCCGTTGCTCCTGCATTATATATTTTTAAATCGAAACTCGCTGGCTCATTTAAATCGCTAATCATAATCTCGTCTTGTGAAGTTTTTTCTATTTTAACATTGACTGCTAAAATGGAAGGCAAGAATAACAAAATTAATACAAGTAAATATAATTTTCTCATTTTAAAAATTTCCTATTTTGAAAAGGCAAAAAACTTCCTGTTTTTCTTACTTTCAAAATTTCCTGCTTTGTAAGTGGTGAAAAACTTCCTGTTTTTCTCATGTTAGAATTATATTATCTCTATTTAAAAACTTTATTATATAAATTATCTCTTTCCTTCTAAATCTAAATAAGCCTTTGCTTGGCCGAGAAATTCGTCGCAGCCGCCAATTATTTTGTCTTCCATCTGATCTACTCTGCTTGGAATGACCCATTTTTCATAAATACTTCTTAAAAATTTGTTGAACGCGTTTGTTTCGAATTTTCCTTTGTAATCTCTCGTCAGAGTTCCCTTGATTGAAATTTCTACTGAACCCTTGTTGGTGTTTACTTTTTTTCCACCCTCGGTTATTTCAACTTTTGTCAATCCGAGAATTTTGAAAGTTATCTTTGCATCAAACTTAAAATAATCTGTGATTTTTCTGAATCCAGTCCACATAATATCAATATTTTTCGAATCTCCTAGAATTTTTTCAACATATTTATCTTCATTCATTAAAAGAAGTGTCTCTTCAGTAAGCCAGTCATAACAGAATTTGTAAAAATCCGCGAAGTTAAAAACTCCATTATATTTTACCTTGCTTGAAAATACTATGTCTTTTTCAGCCATTAAAAGAAACCCGCTGGTTTCTTTTGAACTTCCTCGAAACACTGAACGGTGGTATCTCTCTTTGCCTCCGAGGATACCACGAAAAAGAAACTAAATTTATTTTGAATCTCCTCGAAATGCTGAACGGTGGTATCTCTCTTTGCCTCCGAGGATACCACGAAAAAGAAACTAAATTTATTTTGAATCTCCTCGAAATGCTGAACGGTGGCATCTTTATTAGCCTCCGAGGATACCACGAAAAAGAAACCATTGGTAAAATACCTCTGGTGAAAATCGTGTAAAAGAAACCCGTTATTTAATTCAATTAAATTTATCATTTTCCCCGTTTATATAATAAAAAAAGATTGTTTAAATATTTATTGTTAGAGAGAATTCCTGCAGTTTTCGCAGATTAACATTCCATTAAATCTGTACAAAAAATCGGTGTTTCCGCATTCTTCACAAATTCCTTCTATTATTCTTTCTTTTGCTTTTTTTATTCTTTTTAATTTCTCAGATTCCTCTCTGATTTTTGAAAGTTCTTCTATTTCAGGGTAAATTTCTGGATTGAAGGTAAGTATATCTTTTATAGTTATAATTCCGACGAGCTCTCCTTCTTGAATTACCGGCAGTTTTTCAAATTTCAATTTTTTCATTTTGTTCAGTGCGTCATTGATTGTTGCATCCGGCCGGATTATTGCTATTTTTTTTGGAGAAATGTCACTCGCTTTTATTTTTGACAAATCTTCTTTTGATTTTTTAATAAGCGCCCATAGAATATCTTTTTGAGCAAGGAATCCGACAAGCTTCTTTTTTCTGGTTTTGTCGACGAGAAGAAGGCTACCAACTTTCTTTTTAATCATGGTTTTTGCGCAATCCAGAAGATTTGTGTCCGGACTCACTATTATGGGATATTGAGTCATGACATCTGATACAAGGATGTTTTTCATCTTAGTTGATATTCTAAGGTATAAATTCCTTATAAAAGTTATTCAACACTGAATAGTTACTTTAAAGGACGACAATGTTTAAAAGAGGTCTTGCTCGACTTTGTCGAGAGATGAGTTGCTCAAATTTCTACTCACGACTTCGCACGAGTTATTAATATTTCACATTTCTCTCTACCACAAAATCGTTCGACTTTATCAGGAATTTTCGTTGATAAAATTGTTAATCAAAAAATTCGGCATATATCTTTTATATTTTATCTTATTTTCATCACAATAATCTTTAAATAGAAATTTTGAGAATTGATTTCATGACAGATAGACCAGTTGTTCTAATGCCGGAAGATATTCAAAGAATTATGGGAAAGGATGCGCAGAGAAATAATATTCTCGCTGCGAAGATGGTTGCTGAAATTGTAAAAACAACGCTCGGTCCGAAGGGAATGGATAAAATGCTTGTTTCTCCGACGGGCGAGATTATTGTTACCAATGATGGCGTTACAATTTTGGAAGAAATGCAGATTGAACATCCCGCTGCAAAAATGATGGTTGAAATTGCGAGAACACAGGAAAGCGAAGTTGGCGACGGGACTACTACTGCGGTGATGATTGCAGGCAAACTTTTGGAAAACGCGGAAAAACTTTTAGATAAAAAAATTCATCCAACAATAATCACCAAAGGCTACAGAATTGCTGCTGAAAAATGCCAGGAAATTTTGAAAGATATTTCTTTGAGAATTACTGCGGATGATGAAGAAGTTTTGAAACAGATTGCGATGACGGCCATGACTGGAAAAGGCGCTGAAGATTCTCGGGAAAAATTTGCAGAAATTGTTGTTAAGGCTGTAAAGCAAATTGAAAATAACGGGCGGATTGATTTGAGGGATATTAAAATAGAAAAAGCAAAAGGAGACGGAATCAGCGACACAGAATTAATTTCTGGAATTGTTCTTGACAAAGAAAAAGTTTCATCTGAAATGCCTTCAATTATTCGGGCAGCAAGAATCGCTTTGATTGACTTTCCGTTGGAAATTAAAAATCCAGAGATTGACACGAAAATTTCTATTTCTTCCCCCGAGCAATTGCAGAGTTTTTTGAATCAAGAAGAAACCACTATTAAAAACATGATTGAAAAAGTAAGGGAATCCGACGCGAATGTTGTTTTTTGCCAGAAAGGAATTGATGATTTTGCACAATATCTTTTAGCTAAGGTTGGAATTTATGCCTGCAGAAGAGTCGCTAAATCAGATATGGAAAAAATTGCAAAAGCGACACGCGGAAAAATTGTCAGTAATTTAAGTGAGTTGAGTTCTTTTGAATTAGGCGACGCTGAAGTTGTTGAAGAAGTAAAACATGGCGAAGATGTTTTAACTTACATTCGAGGATGCAAGAATCCAAAAGCTCTGACAATTTTAATTCACGGCGGGAGCGAACATGTTATCGACGAGATTAAACGAGCGTTGATGGATGGATTAGGAGATGTTTCGTCTTCTTTGAAATCTGGGCTTGTTGTTCCTGGGGGAGGTGCGATTGAAATGGAACTTTCCAAAAGATTGAGAGAGTTTTCTCAAGGGCTTAGTGGAAGAGAGCAGTTGGCTGTCGAGGAATTTGCTTCTGCTTTGGAATTTATTCCTGCAACTTTAGCTGAAAATGCCGGCATTGACCCAATTGATGTGCTTACTGAATTAAAATCTCGGCATGATTCTGGAGAAAAAAATGCAGGATTAAATTTATTTACAAATAAAGTTGAAAATGTTTTGGAGGCGAGAATTATTGAGCCGTATAAAATTAAGAGCCAGGCAATTAATTCAGCGTCGGAAGTTGCAATTATGATTTTAAGAATTGATGATGTTATTGCTTCGACTGGGAAAAAGAAAGGAATGAATTCTGCCGGAGGAATGCCGTCGATGGATTATTAAAATGAATACAATTGATAAAAAATTAAAAAATTTAGGAAGACGGGGAAAAAATTTAAAAGAAATTGAAGAGGAGATAGAATTAATAAAAAAAGAATATCCGTTAAAATCAAGTGAATGTGTGTTACCGCATGAAGATTATAAATTTTCTAAGTTATTTTCATCATTACCAATTGATATACTCAATGATTTTTATTAAATTAATAAAATGCGCGAGTGATTTAGAGATAAATTATTATTTTAATAAAGTAAATAATCCCCAAACCACCATAAAAACAATTATTGCTATTGCGATCATCTTGATTATTTCTAATATGTTATCAACTGAAGATGATTTTTTAGCCATGTTCTATTTTGTACAACCTCTTTTCTATATTTATTAATCTATCCTGCATTTTAAACTTTTCTTCTATTTTTCTTTCAATCTTTTCCTCAACTGATGAATCAATTTCTGAAAATTTAGCTAAAATTATCCATACAATTAAAATTATTAGTATCGCTATGAGAAAGATTAGAGAATAGATTATTAGAAAAAATATTGAATCTGTTGTCTTTTGTATAAGAGAAATAAATATACCGCCAATTAATCCGATTAAGATACCAATTATTTCTGTAATTCTCATTAATTAATTTAATTTTTTTATCTCTTAAATATTGTTGTGATTAATAAGGATTTTTATAAGGATTATATCTGCATCTTGGAGTTGTCAAGAACCCTCGGAATAAATCCCAGGGCGTGTCTCGGGTTCTTGAACACCCCAAAAATTGTTTTTGCTTTCTCACGAATTAAAACAGGGAGTTTTACGCAAAAAACAATTTTTGCTGTATTAATAAATATTAAATTAAGAAACATCATCCATCCAAGATAATAAATTACACCTTTTTTGTTCATGAAAAAATAAAGAAAAGTTAATAAAAATTAGTATAGTGCAATTAAAAGACATTATTAATTTCCAATCCTATCTTTTGATATATTCGAGAAAACGAAATAGCAGATAGGAATTATTTTGATCTCTTATTATAAATATTCTATTAATTTATATATTTCATAACCAGCTCCTACGATACCGATAAGTAATGATAAACAACCTGTTGTTGCTTTACTATTTTTATTAACATTTGAAACGCAACTACAATGGTCTTCACAATTACAGGTGTCCGCACATCTACAAACAATACAATCCTTATACTTATCATCGCTATTACACGGTGAAAATGTCTTATCCGAATTTAAATTTCTCTCTTTATTAAATTCATAAATTCCATTGATTTCTTGCTTTCCTAAAACTTCTCCATTCAAATCTTCTAATCTAAATTTATCTGTCATTTTATTTCTCGTTATCAATATCTTATTAATTTATATATTTCATAACCAGCTCCTACGATTCCGCCAAGCAATAACAAACAACCAGTCGGTGATTTATGGTTTTGACTTTTATTAACTCCATGATCTTCACAAACACAAGTATCTGCGCATCTACAAACAATCGGACAAGGGTTTTCATTTCTAGTACACGGCGAAAATGTCCTATCATCATTTAATTCTCGTCGATTTTTAAACTGATAAACCCCATTAATTTCTTGTTCTCCTAAAACTCCTTCTTCTACATCTTCAAGTCTAAATTTGTTTTCCATTTATTTACGAATGGGTTTTAAATCGTTGCGCAGCCACAATGCTCTGAACAATAAGGTGAACAAACGTTAGGACAAGTTTTACCAGCACACTCACACATACCGGTACAGAATGTCCTATCTGAAACTAAGTTTCTTGTCGTTTTAAAATCATAAATTCCATTAATTTCTTGCTCTTCTTCAAATTCTTCACCAATATTATCTAATCTAAATTTGTTTCCCATTTTGACCCCCTTTCAATTTTTGTTTTATTTCGTGAAATAAAATCCCCTGATTTATTGAACATCTTGAATTATTAATTGTGTCTTCTAAACTTCTTGATTGAGCATAGCCCTTCGCAAGACAATCACCACCACAATTATATTTCGCAAAACAATCTCTACAATTAGGAATATTTTCAACAACTCTTCCTTGCAATCTTTTTATTTTTGTATCATCAAACTCAAATTGATTTTTATCAGGATTGTATTGCCCAACAATGAATATTTCAGCCATATCATCATCTTTTCTAGAGACCTCTAAGCACGTTGTAACTCTCCCTTCAGGAGATACAAGGAAGTTTTTCCCAGCAGCACCGCAAAAAGAATTATGGATTCCTTCTAATTTAGCTCCAGAATAATAAATCCCGACCTCTAATTTTTCAGCAGTTTGTTTAGCCTCAAGAAGATATTTTAGATAATCTTCTGGAGATGGTGCTCTTGCTTTTGTTGTTTTGCATCTTCCGCATTCAAACAAAGGCTCTAAATGAAAACTTTTATTTGAAGAAATTGAGTGAAAAAATTCTAAAATCTCAGACATTCTTGGTACACTCTCTGCAGTAATTGTTGCCCTTATTCCATAAGGATATTTTTCTTCTTCTAATATTTTTATTGTCTCAACAACATAATCAGAAGAAGGCATAAACCGGTGGTTTGGTCCTGCCATTGGTCTCTGTGCATCTTGAATGTCTGCAGTACCGTCGAGAGAAATGTTTAATCTGTCAATATTTTTTAAAATCCATTCCAAATCTCTATGATTTAAATTATTAAAAACACCGTTTGTTGCGCTTGAAACTCTTCCTTTCAAATTATTTTTTTCTGTCTGCTTATTAAAATATTCCACAGATCTTTTTAAGAAATCTATATTTCCTCTTAAAAGAGGTTCTCCTCCCCCATGAAATCCAAGATGAATATCTTTGTTTCCGACTTTTAAACTATTTTTGACTACTAAATCAATTGCAGATTTTGCAACATCAAATTCCATAATCTGTCCAACTCTTTCACCACCATGTGAATAACAATAAACACATCTGAGATTACAATTATAAGTTGGCATAAGTGTAATACTCGTAGGCTCATATTCAGAACCTTCTTTTTTTATATTGCAACTAGATTGAGATTCAACTAAAATTTTAGTCTTGATTAATTGTTCTTTTATTTCTGGTTGTAAAGAAGATTCTTCTCCTTTTTTTATTTTTTTCAAAGCACCCACAACTCCCGAGCTCACAGAAACAACAGAACCCTCTAAAGGAACATAAAGAATAAATTTGTCTTCATCTGGGATAACAAAAAGCTCGTTATTGATTTCCATCTTATTTAACACTATTCTTATTTAATTAATATCTAAACAAATTTCTTGATAAATAATCTTGGTTGAACAAAAATCAACCAAAAGGTTTAATAATTAAAAACAAAACCATTATTAATGGTAATAGAATTCACTCTTCCGGAAATGAATACTGATAATAAATCACTCAAAGATTTAATAATTATTATTTTGGCAGATTGCTGGCCATTGACATTAAAAAAGATTCATAATTCATTAAAGAAAAATTATTCTGTTAATGTTAGCTATCAAGCAGTTCACAAAACAATAAATGAACTGAAAAATAAAAATATCTTAGATAAAAACAGAAAAGAGTATCGGCTAAATATTGATTGGATTAAAAGTATTGCAGAGTTTGGAGAGAAAATGAAAGATACATACCAAGAAAAGAAACCTTTAACAGACAAAATTCCATCAAGCTTTACAGTAAAAAACGCTTGGGAATTATATCCATTATTCATAGATCTCTTTAAGAGAGATATTTTTGACAGCAACGGAAGAAGTATTTGTTTCATTGGCAATCAAGTATGGAATCCTATGATGGGTTCCGAGAAAGAAATGGAGAGCTATAAAGAATTATCAAAAAAATATAAATTTCTTCTTGCAGTAAGAAGAAACAATCTTCTTAATAAGATGTGGAAAACTTATTGGGACAAATTAGGGGTTAAAGTTAAATTAAATTGTAAAATCTGGCCCAATGAGTTAATAGAATTATTTATCGTAGGTGATTTCTTTATTCAAAAAATTTATCCAAAAGAACTTATTAACCAGGAGAATAAGGTTGGGGAGAAGATTAAGAAAATTTCAGATGTTAATGTAAAAGAAGTAAATGACCTCTATTTTGAAAGCTATGGAGATATAAACATTATAATCACAAAAAATGTAGAACTGGCCGCATCTTGGAGAAAGAAGGTAGAAGATCTATTTAAGCCAATAAAATAAATCAAATTTCTTTCTGTGAAATCTTTTTAAAGATTAAATTTACAAATTTGTTTATCGCTCTTAATGGTATCTTGATAGTGGTAACATTATCAAAACATTTAAATATTGGTTATTATCTAATTTTTATATGACATCATGGAAAAATATTAAAAAGAATTTAGATGAGAAAGTAGCTAATTCAAAAATAGGAAGAACTATCTTTTCAAGAACAGCAAAAGCTATTGCTTTAGGTAGTCTTATTACTACGGCATTGGTTGGAGGAGTTAAATATCATAACTGGAGAAGTGAGCCAGTTTATAAACATGAAATAAGTGCTGTAGCACCAAGAAACTATAATCCTAACAAAGCAAGCTTAGCAAACAAATTATTACAAGATTTTCCTACTGAAATTCCTGGGGCTGCTCAAGTTGATAAATATGTTATACCAGAAGCGAAATATTGTTTAGTTCATGTTAGACAAAAACACGTTGTTAAAGGGGATTTTAAATATATTTATCATCTAACTGAAAAAGAAATTGAAAATATGAGGAAATTTTTTGAATTAAGTGAAAAAGAAATTAGGGATTTAATCAAAGATGATTCTAAAGAAAATGTTTTTGAAAGAACTAAACGATTAAAAAAAACAACAGAAGTTCAAGCAGATATTTATCGAATTTTGGAAAATTTAATTTTAAATAAGGGATTAAAAGAGGTTTATGATGAGGGATTAACTCCTGAATTTGAAGATTGGAATACTCAAAAATTTAAGACAGATAAATTATGGGATAAAGTCTATAGAACTCTTGGAAGTAATGAAAAAAGAGTAAGGGGAGAAATAAGTGAACTTGAGAAAAAAATTAAAGAAGGTAAACAGAGTGTTTCTGTTGCTCTAGAAGCGGATTTTGAATATCCTAATGATAAAAATTGTATTGATAAATATCTTTCTAAATTAAGTCAAGAACTTGAAGAACAAAGAAAAAAATTACCTGAAGTTATTGGAGAAGATAATAAACATGAGCAAGAAAAGAAAAATAGATATCAGTATGATGCAGTGGACAAAGCAGGATTTAATTATGGAATAAAAATTATTCCTGCTGAAACTCTTAAGGGGAATATAAGGGCATCACTTGCTATGGATGAAATCAAGAGAGGAAATAAAGATCCGAAATTAGATGAAAAGATATTCGATAACAGAGAAGATATTCTTCTTCAATACATCGCCGATCAGAATGAACCTCTTGCAATAAGTGTTTATGGTGGAGCTCATGCATGGGGAGGGAGAGAGTCCTTTGGTACTTCCTATCCTACAACTGAAAGGACATCTCTAAAAGATAAAGATAATATTGCAGAATGGAATAAAAAACATCCCGACAAAAAATTTTCATTAATAGAAATTACACCGACACATTATGAAAAGAAGTGAAGTTTGATGTGGTAAATGTGTGGACAGACTTAGATATCTTCGATTTCCAGTACATTCAATTCTCTTTAATATCGAATTGAAGTGGCTCGAACCCTTCTCGTTCGAATATGCGCGATACGAGAATCGAACTCGTGTCTCAACGTTTTTGCTTTCTCGCGATTTCCGTCGGAGGCAATTTAAGAAATCGCCTTACAGCGTCGAAAAAGGAAGGTGTGTGAGAGGAAACCATAGGTTTCCTTCATTGGCAACGTTACGTTCTACCACTAAACCAATCGCGCATAAATAATTCATAGAAAAATAATATTTAAAAGTTGCTGTGGCAACTTTTAACTCTTCAAGATCAGAAAAACGATGCGCCATTGCATTTTTTAAGATGCGGTTTATTCGGCGCTCGTTTTTTGGATGCTCAAGATTCTAACCACACATCCAGTGTGTGGTTTTTGTCAAGAATCTTGACATAAAAATCTTGAACATTTAAAGATTAGTGTTTACGAATTTCCCTTCTAGGAACGAGAATAGGACTGCCTGCGTATTCTGGAACTAATTCTTCTTCTCTCATTGGATATATTATATTTCTTTGTTTTGGGGTTGAGAGAAAACTTTTTCCATATTCTCCTTTTTCTTCTTTAACTGGATTTCCATCTTCATCTAATATCATAGGGCCAGAAATAACTCTTTCAATGTTTCCTTTAGGATTTCCAATAAAAATTCTATCGAATCTCATCATGTTATTAGAATTTTGAAGTTTAAAATCTTTATTGTGGTACTTTCTGATGATTGTTTTGGCATATTTCTCTTCATCTTTTTATTTCTTTGCCGCCTATTATTAATGTTGATGGTCTGCCTTCTAATTTTCCAGCATCTATTATTATATCAATTTTATCTTCGATTTCTTTTGGGATTTCATTTATAGATTCTATTGCAGATTCTCCAGAGAGATTTACAGAAGTTGTTATAAATGGTTTTCCAGAGTTTTGAATTATTTTTGTGAATTCATTATATGGAATTCTTATTCCTATTGAATCTGTATTAGAAACATGTTTTAAAAAATCAAGATTTTTCTTCTTTAAAATTATTGTATAGGGACCTGGAAGATATTTATTTAAATCTGTGTCAATTATCAAATTTTCCTCTATCCATTTTATATAAGGAGCAATAATTGATAATGGTTTATCTCTATCTCTTTGTTTTATTTGTTTTATTTTTTCAACAGAATCTTTATTTTCTGCATCACATCCAAGCCCATATATTGTATCTGTTGGATAAATAAATATTTTACCTTCTTCAATTCCAATTAATATTTCTTCTTCATCTATTTCATTTATCTTTATTATTTTCATATATAATCCAGTAGACAATAGGTTAAAAAATTTAAGCATTATTGTAATCGAGAAATATGGCCCTACGAGGGACTCACAAAAGCATTTTCATGATGTCAAGATTCTTGACAAAACCACACACTTAAGTGTGTGTGGTTAGAATCTTGAACATCCAAAAAACGAGCGCCGAATAAACCGCATCTTTCAAGGTGCGGTGGCGCATCGTTTTTCTGATTTATATATTTTAGTAAAAATGCTTTCGCTCGGTTGAACCTCGGACTACTCGGTGTAAACTAATATATCATAAAGCATCTAAATAAAAAGAGCACTTTAAGATAGCTCGTTTAACACGAATGGTTTTTATTTAGTTTAGATATATTCCTTCATACTTTTAATTAACAACATTATGGCTTCATACTTGTCTTTCACTATTTCTTTAGCTTCTGGCAATGTCAGCTTAATATCCCAATTTCTTTGCATTTTTTTCTCTATTCTTATAACTGCATCTTCAAAAGAGTCTGTTGTTTTTAAAAAAACATTAAATAAATCTAAAAATGTATCAAAGTGCGCCATTGCATCTGCACATGCAACAATTTTAGCTTCCAATGTTTCTGGATTTGGTTCAGCTCTTCCCCTATGAGCTAAAACACAATGAGCTACTTTTTCTATAAATTCATTATCATACCCCAATTCTTTTAGAAATTTTTTACTTTGTTCTGCTCCGTCGATATGATGGGTATTTTCTTTTACAAATTCCTTTACATCATCTCTATTAAGTGAACGAGCAATATCATGTAAGTATGCTGCCATTTCTACAACATCTTTGTCAGCTTTTAATTTGTCTGCTAATAACATCGCATTTTTTACAACAGCAGAAATATGGCACTTAAAATCTCCTTCTTCATATTTTTCCTTAATTAATCTTAATACTTTTTCTTCCATGTTATTGTTTGAATGGCCCATCGAGGAGTTGAACCTCGGACTACTCGGTGTAAACGAGTCATTTTACCGCTAGACTAATAGGCCGTAAAATAATATTATTAATTTTGATTAAAAATGTTTCTGTTCTTAAAATTTCCCTTTCTTTTAAGTATAGACTATCTAAATATTTTCTATCTCTACAATTCACTAATTCATGACTTGCAGATATAGTGAAAGATATAATTCTTCCCATCTAATCAACGACAAAATAAGGAAAAATAAGTCGTTGATTATAGTAACTTTTATAAATGGAAACTTCATTTTTTAATCATGCAAAATAAAACCTCTCAAACAAATGACGAAGAAATTCCTGGAATGGAGCTTGACAGGAAGTATGACAAAAAAAATATTCTTCCTGAAAATCCTACGGAAACGAAAAAAGAAATGGAGAAAACTAAAAAGGAATTGGATAAGTTTAAAAATTCTATTGTTAAAAAATATCCGTTCGTTCAGTCGCTCAGTATTTTGCCTCCACAAACGATTAAAATGTTTATTGATGAAGAGGAAGTTCCCAAGGAAACTGAAAAGTATATTCATCTTTATATGATTCTTTCTGAGGATAAATTCAAGGAAATACCGAAGGTAAAACAAGAAATTCTCGGAGAGATTGAAACTCTTCAGAAAAATATGAAACAAAAAATTTGGCTGCAAATTAAAACACCGGTTGATGTTTGGGAAGCATGTTTGGATTCAAAATTTGAAATCTCGTCGGCAATTGCAATTTCTTTCCCGTTATATGACAAGGGTTTTTTAGGCGCGTTGAGAGTTGCTGAAATTCATAAATCTCTGGTTTTGCAAAAGTTTGAAAAATATGTTGTCTCTTATGTTATTGGCGGAAGTCTTGTTAGAGGAGAAGCTATTCCAACTTCTGATGTTGATGTTTTTATTGTTATAAATGACACCGACGTGAAACAAATGCCAAGATTGGAATTGAAAGAAAGACTTAGAGGAATTATTTACAAATATATCGGAGAGGCGACTGCTTTGGCTGGAGTAAAAAATGAATTGTCACCTCAGATTTATCTCTTGACAGATTTTTGGGAATCGGTTAAAGATGCTCATCCTGTAATTTTTACTTTTATCCGAGATGGAATCCCAATTTATGATCGTCATACTTTCCTTCCATGGAAAAATCTTTTAAGAATGGGAAAGTTGAAACCTTCTCCCGAGGCTATTGACATGTTTATGAAAACTGCGGACAAGACAAAAGAAATGATTGAGAGAAGATTGATCGATGCTATGATTGATGTTTATTACGGAGTTTTGACTCCGAGCCAGGCGTTAGTTATGCTTTATGGTTTGCCTCCTCCGACGCACAAAGAGGCTCCTATTTTAATGAAGAAAATTTTTGTTGACAAGGAAAAAATGCTGGAGAAAAAATATGTTAATTTTCTTGACAAGGCAGTTAAGATGTTCAAGGCATATGAGCATGATCCAAAATACAAAGTTTCTGGAAAACAAATTGACGAGCTTGTGAAAGAATCTGAAGAATACATAAAAAGATTAAAAGAATTGAGAGAGCAAATTGAAAAAAGATCTCAGGAAAAAACTATCGAGCAAACTTACAAAGATGTTTTTGAACTCTTGAAAACAATTGTTGGAAATAAATCTCAGGAAAAAACTATCGAAGATTTTGAAAAAAATTTTGTGAAAAAAGGACAATTTTCTCCTCAAGATTTAAGGATATTGAATGATATTGTAGGAGCCAGAAAAGAATTCAAGAAGGGAAAACTTGATTCGCATAAAGTAGATAATGCAAGAAAGAACGCGTCTATTTTAATTAGTGATTTAATTGAATATAATCAAAGATGTGAACTTGTGAAAAAAAAGTGATTGGCTTCAGAGAAAAGTTCTGAATATAAAATGAAAAAAACAAGAAATTTTTTACCTCTTAAACACAGGATGTGTTCAAGATGAGAAGACAAAGAAATTTGATTGTTGGTAAGGAAGAAGCCATTCCGGTTGGAGCGGTTTTTCAAAGAAGTAAATATTATTTTATCGTCGGGAATTCTGATGAGAATGGAATGATTAATTATTGTTCTATTGATAGATTTGCTTTTGCATCTGAAAGATTAAAATATAATGATGGAATAGAACACCTCACAATTCAAGAAAGCCCGTTTTATTTTTCAAGGCAGCACATCAATTGGATTAGAAATTATCTTAATAATAACGAAGCCAAAAATCTTAGCAAAATAGAAATAGATAATCTTAAGCAAGATTTAGATGTTGCAGCCAGAGATGGATTAAAAAAGGATGTTAAGAAGTTGATTGAAATTTGTTCTGAGAAGAAGATTTAAAAACTATTTTTCTTCTTGTTAATTATATAATAAAATTTAAATTTAAGGAAAAATTCAAAATGAAAGCAAAAATTATTCAGTTCCGAAGGGGAAGGCACGTAATTCATGACAGACATTTTTTAATAGAAATAGAAGGAACTAAAAATAAAAAAGATGCTGAAAAATTCATCGGTAAAGATGTTGAATGGAAATCACCTGCCGGGAAAATTATAAAAGGAAAAATTTCTGCTGCACATGGAAATAATGGAATTGTTCGTGCGATTTTTGAAAGGGGCTTGCCAGGACAAGCAATTACAAATGAGGTTGAGATAAAATGAAGACAATAGAATTAATAGTGCCAATGATGTCTAGTTCTATTCCAGACCAAGTATTAAATATAACTATCGATGATAAAGAATGCGATATCCCAGATAAATCTAAGGTGATATTAGCGGGTAATAGTTCCAATCTTTTTTATGCTATTGCTCAATTAAATGATAAAGAATATCTTATTTCAAGTTTAGGAGTTAAAAAAAGATAACATGGCTGCACTAAGAAAAGCAAATGCATATTCGAAGAGGATAGTTGTTCCATATACTAGAATTAGCAAGAAAAAAAATAAATCGTATATAAAAACAGTTCCGCCTCAAAAAATTGTAAAATTCACTATGGGAAATGAAAATTTAATTAGTCAAGGAAAACTTCCGCACACATTGACTGTTGTTTCTGAAGATAATGTTCAGATTAGGCACAACGCTCTCGAGGCGTGCAGACAATTTGTTAATAAAAAATTAGAGACAGAACTTGCAGGAAATTATGTCTTCAAGGTTATTCCTTTTCCGCATCACATTCAAAGGGAAAATAAGATGCTTACTGGTGCTGGAGCAGATAGAATGCAGACAGGAATGCAGTTATCTTTTGGAAAATCTATTGGTAAGGCAGCGATTATAAAAAAAGGAAGCAAGATATTTTTCGTTGCTGTTGCAAATGAAAAAGCAGTAAGTCTTGCCCGAGAAGCGTTAAAGCAAATTAAGTCAAAACTTCCATGCAGGACAAGAATTATTTACCAAGATTTATCTAAAAAGAAATAAAATTAGCACTTCGTGAATTAGTTGTTCAGAATTAGACTTTCGTCATAATTCTTCGCTAAGAAATACTCTTAACGCATAAATTAAATACTAGGTTCAGCTGTAATTTTTGTTGAATTAATAGTTTTTCCGACGGAGAAATCAAATGAAGCGGATTTCCGAGTTAAAGTAAATTTAAGAACTTGTTGTGAAGTAAGTCTTTTGTCTGGATATTCTTATCCATTGTTACTTCTTATTAGTTATAACAATATAGAAAAGTTTATAAATATGGAAATTGTTGGAAAAATATGAAAGACGAATACACAAAATTTGAAGAGGAAGCAAAAAGATTGGGTAGTGGAACGAATACTAAGGGCGTATCAGATGAAGAGAACCAATACTTCTCAAGAGCCTCAAAGAGAATATCATATAAAGTTGAAGAATCTAGGAGAATATTTAATGAGATAAGACGGTATGCACTTTTAGGAATTACGGCTGTTGAAATGTATAAAAAAGTAAAACACAATCCAGAAGCAGAAAGAAAATTCCTATCACAATTAAAATTCGCATTAGAAAGACTTGTTCAGGAAAATCCAGAATTAGGAACAAAAATTCCTGCAGCATTTAAATCTGAAACACTAAGACAAATCCCAATTTCACAATAAAATATTTAAATTAATAAAACAAACAAAAAACATGGCAGATTTAAGACGATATGAACTTGCTCCAATTGGTTTGGAGTATTTTGAAAGAAAAGACATTGGTGCAGCGAAGGCTTCGTTAGACAACTTATTAAAAAGTATTTCTGCAACAGTTACAGATCCTAATTTAAAAGATGATTTTAAAATCATTGGAGAAGGTTCAGAAGCAAGTAAAGAAGGAATAGCAACCGCACTTTCTGGTTATGGAAAAAAATATTTAGATGCAGTAAAAAATTCTAATTTGGGGGATTTTTGGGATGTTTACAAAGATGAATTTAACGACGCTGAAAAAAGAGTTTATGGAGCTAAAATCTCGAGATTCTCTGGTCTTAAATTAGAGGAATTAGAAAAGGAAATTAAGACAAGGCAGGATAGACTTGCAGAAATCTTGGACAATAATTTGAATGTTCCTGCTGCAGAAATAAATACTTTAAATGACGAATTAAATCATTATAACGAAGCTTATCAGCTTATAGCAAAAGCACAGGAAATTAGAGTTGGCAATTTGAAATTGAAGGTATATACTGATGCAAGAAAAGAAGAGAATGACAATTCTAAAAAAGAAATGAGATCTATAATAGGAATTAAATAATTAATTGTCTCGATATAATTGCTCCGAATCGGCTATTCGTCATTAGTCGCAATTTCGCACGAGAATTAATAATAAATTATTCTCTACCACAAAATCGTTCGGCTCCGCCAGAAAATTATTAATGCAATAAGAATTTCAAGATATTTATTCAACGATTTAATTATTTTATGATATCCTTAACTAATTGCACCATGACATCCAAAAAATCTTGAGTTTTTTTCTGCCATTCGTCTATTTCAACACCTTTCAAATCGGTTACTTCCCCATGAGAAATTTTTTTATGAAGCAAGAATAAATCTCTGTAATCAATGACATATTTCATTTTTAATTTTCCTGTATTCACAAAAGTTTCTTTCAAATCAATTGGAATGTGTTCTGGCGACGGAGGAAGAACGTTTGATGCAATCAACGCCGCGTGAGAAGAATCAACCATTGCCCAAAATAATCCTTCTATAGAATTTAATTCTGATGCTTTGCTTCTTGCTAAATGCTGGGGTGCTCTTTCAAGACAGCTGTAAATTGCTTCGGGGGTTGATTTTATTTTTCCCGTAATTAATAAATATTTTAATGGTTCAAAAAATCCTGCGAAGTCAATCAGAGATTCTCCATATCGCAATATATTTATAATGACGGGGTCGCCCCTCATCAAATCTTCCCACCAGGTGCTTAATTTCACCGTGTTTATGTGCAGTTCTCTGCTGTAAGGATTTGCTCTTACCATCTTATCGAGCTCTTCTCTATACCAGGCAATTAGCTCTTGGTCCCATTTTATTGAAACGTCGTCTATAACAATGATTATATCAATATCAGAGCCTTTGGTGCTTGTTTGCTTTATTGTCGAGCCGAATAGAATTGTTGATTTTACTATTTTGTTGAATTTTTGGTAAACCTTTGTTGCAAAGTCCATTGCTATTTCAGATTCTGTTTTCAAATTCAATGTTGAAACATTTTTTTTATTAGTTATTTTAGGTTTGTCTACAACTTTAGAAATTTTCTTCACACTCTTTTCTTTTTTCATTTTGAAAAATTCCTGTTTTTGAAAGGCAAAAAACTTCTTGTTTTTTTCATTTTCTTTTTATTAACATCATTTCAACAATGACAGAAAATATTAGTGCTCCTATTGAGAGATTAATATCCACTGCGTTGAAACATGCGGTTTTTAATGTTCTTATTCCTATGAGGAATATCACTGCAAAGTCAATTAGCAAAGGCAGTATTCTTAACATCCTAAATTATTCCAAATGCCCTCGCTAATAAAACCACAATGATTATTATTCCTATTATCCATAATATCTTATCTAAATTTCTTTGCAACCAATTAGTCTTCTTCACCATCTTTTATAATTTTGTTATGTCAATATAGTTTTTAAATTTGTTTATTTTAATCGTGCTTGTAAACTCGCAGATTCTCTTTCCCACCCAACCCGCGCCTGTGATTTGTTATTATCTTTAAATTTGTCAAATCACAAATGCTCTGCTCCCATTTCGAATTTATTATTTAATTTAAAGACGGTAAATTCAAAATGTTCGCCAACCCAGATAACGTCAACAAATGTTTTATCATTATTATCTAAATACATTAATTAGTTAAACAAATTATCTCAAGAGTTTTTATGTGATCTTCTTTTCTTCAAATTCAAAAACCAAAATCTTATTCCATTCTATTTCCGCTTAATCTGCTTCCTTGCTGTCCAGGTGTTTGACCGCCGAGTTCCGACGGCAATTGTGAAAAACCTGCACCGAAAATATTATAATTTCCTTGAGGCAACATTGTTCCATAACCCGAAAAATATCCTTGTTGAAATCCGGTTGATTGATTCCAATATGGAGCCATTTTCATTGAATAAATTGGAGAACCGAAAGCTTCTAGAGATTCCTGAACTGGCGGAGATTTAAAATGCTGCCACCAACTTGCTGCTTCTATAACTTTTTTCGCTTCAAAACCTTCCTTGCCTAATTTTTCCATCATTTCTTTTATCGGAACATTTCCCATACCCATCGGCAATTCAGTATGTTCAAATCCAAAATTATCAGAAAGATGAATATGTTTCAGAAGCGGTTTTATTTTTTCTGTTTCTTCAACAATATCTTTTGATTCGTAACCGTATTTTCTCATCATATTTATATGGCCGACATCCCAAGTTACTCCGATTAATTTTTCTGCCTGACTTTTTGCTTCGCTTTCCGAAAGACCTTTTTCTCTTCCTATTTTAACAAATTCATCTCTTGCTTTCTCTACGATTTCTTTAAGTTCATGTCCCCTTGAAAAAGCTCCGCCAGCAGGAGGATTTTCAATTGCGATTATCGGTGCTGCTTTCCACTTTCCTTCTCTAACTTTTTCATAAGAATCCCAAGCAACATTCGCAAAAGTCTTTATTGTTTTTTCTTTTGCAAATTCATCGAGGGGTTTATAAATTTCTGGAATTGAAATCCTATTATTTAAAGTTTCTAATCCACTTGCAAGAATTTCTTTGGTTAATTCTACTCTTCTCAAACTATCTTGAGGTAATTCATTGATTTTAGTTACCTTAGATTCTATTTCTTTTTTAAGTGCATCTAATTTTGGTTTATCTTCGTGTGTTGCATTATTGTATGCTAAATTATAAAGTTCTTTTAATTCCCTGTAAGAATCATTTAAAAATGCTGTTCCAATATTATAATTTGAAAGAGCTTTTTTTTCTTCTGGCAATAATTCTTTTCCTGCTTCTTTTTCTGCTTTTGCTCCTAATCTAAGATATTTTGTTGACTCAATAAATTCTCCTGCCCTTTCAGTATTGTAGGCCAAGTGTGATAGTGAAGAACGCCAAGTTTGTTCATTTTGCTTCTTAATTTCATTTTTTATTTCTTTGGATTCTTCTCCCGGGAAATTTCTTTCTTTTAAGGAAATTCTATTGATTGAACCTGTTTCTGGATTTATCATCAATCCTTCTTCAACTTCTCCTCTCTTGGGTTTTATTTGTCCGGGAAGAATTGCAGAAGAATGAAATACAATTGGAGAATTTCCGTCTGGATTTATTTCATGTGCTCTCTCTACGGCAAATTTCATTTGCCTTTCTGCTGCCTGTCTGCCCGTTTCACTCCACCCTTCTTTTGTAAAACCGGAAGCCTCAATCAGAGGACCGTGAACAGTTACATCGACGCCAGTTAGTTTTGAAAGCCTGTTAATTTCTTTCAAATGTTGTTGAGGAATAGATTCAAAAACTTCGGGACTAACTCCTTCCAACTCAATATGTTTTACTCCGGTTGATAATTTAGAAGACATTTCTTGAAGCCAGTTCGCATTTCTTGGGTCTGTTGTTAATGCAAATTGTCCTGCGGGGATATGAGTTCCAACGAAACCATATCCATAACCTTTTTCAGGGTCGAGAGAAGAATATCCTCCCTGATATAAATCGCTTGTTTTATACTCTTTTTTTTCTACCACTTTGAATTTTTCCTAAATTTAAAGGACAGAAAATTTTCTTAAATTTTCTGTATGTTTATATTTTATTTAATGTGTTTTTTAAAATCATTTGCTAAATGTGAAAAGGAGTTCTCTAATGATAAAAATCGTGATTCTAATTTAATAAGTCTTGTATTAATTGTAAACAGAAAAGTGATAATCAATATCAATAATGCCTGCTCAAATGTGGGTGAGTGACCAAAGATATACCATAAAGATACAATTATTGAAATTATAAATAAAATCCAAATTATTATATCTATTATTTTCATATTATCCTCCCTTGAAAAATGAGACCACCCATACAGTTAACGCTAAAGCAAGCAATATCCAAGCAATTATTTTCATCCAATCAAATCTCATTTTATTATTAGTAATTTTTAATTTATATATTTATTGAATTAGATATTGATAATTTAATAGTTAAACAAATATACCTTTTCCCGCCCAACTCGCGCCCGTGATTTGTTATTATATTTAATTTGTCAAATCACAAACGCTCGCCCAACCCAGATAATCTATTTTTATGATTTATACATTAACAATTTTCAGCAAAGAGCCTTAGATTTATCTTGGTTCGAGGCGATTAATTTCTACTTTTCACAGCCTTGTTTTCTTATATTTCCTTTCTTCTCTTTCAAATGGGAGATTTCTTTCATGCTCAAGAAATTCCGCACCGATAAATCTTGAATTTATTGTTTCTTTTTCTGAAAGATTCATTTGTTCCATAGGATTGACAAAATGAGCCTGCCTCATCGTATTTTCCCTCGGAGTTAAGACTGGAGCTTCGATTCTTGATTCATATCTTTTTTCTAAATTTTCTATTTGCCTTATATTGTAATCGTTTGTATTTCTTATATCATAGTTTCTTATTCCGGTTTCTCTATTTTCTGTTGCGGGGGTTGTTGGAATTTCTTGTTCAGGAGGAATATTTTGTCTCGGATTTGATTCTAAAATTGGAGTGATTAATTTTCCTGTTGAGTGCATAAATTCCTGAAATTGCTCTGTTTGAATTTCCTTGGTTTCTTTTACAATTTCTTTTTCAAGATTTTCTTTTTCAGGAATTTCGATTTGAGTTTTTTGAAGTTTAGAAAATAATTCATTGAGTTGTTTTTTATTCAGCTTTATCTTTTTATCGCTCTTTTTTTTCATAAGCTTAAGAAGAATGAGAAATATTTAAGGTTGGTGGTTTGGGGAATAAATTTAAATAAGATGTTTGGTTTATTGTTAAAAAGTAGGGGAAGATGAAAATAAATGCCGGATTTAAATGAAATGTTGAAACCAACCTGGAAGCATATGGCAGGAACTGGCCTCATTTCTGAAGAAGTTAGAAAAAAAGATATAAAGAAACAATACAATTAGGCCTCTTCAAGAATTTTACGTGTAGCTCACCATTGAAGACAACCTACGGGTTTCTCTCACACACTCTCCCTCTCGTATCGGATGGGCGATTTCTTTCCAATGCCTCCGATAAAAATCGCATCGCCTTCGCTGCACTACGTGTAGCTCACCATTCCATGAGATTTCTTGTAAATATCGAATAAATTAAATATTGTATCAGATGCCTTTTTTGCGGCTAATGGACGGACATGCTCTTTTTCAACCCAGTCGTCAACTTTTACTATTACATCTTTTTTGTTTTCTTTTTTATCTGATTTTTTTCCTTCTTTTTTGTCATAACCACCGATTAAAGCCATGAAAGGATTTGAATTATCTTTTGATTTTTCTTTTTCCTTATCTTCTTTTTCTTCCAAAAATTCATTTATTTCTTCCTGCATTTGATCAAGACTTTCTGTTGTTGTGCCCTCAATTAAAGACAAAACATCTCCTAAATCGGATTTTTCCAATTCATAATTTAATTTTTTTAGTTCATCTTCGTTTAACGCGTAAGCCCGGAAAGTTATTTCAGATTTTCCTATAAAATTTCCCTGCTGTGGAACTGCTAAAAAAACAAAATCCACCAATACGCAAGAATAATATTTTCTTTTTCCCTTTAATGATCTGGACTTGTAAAAATCCTGCGGCAAATCGCCTGCGAGCGCAGCGTCGTCAACTTTCATTTCTGATTTTCCTAGCAAGGTTAATTCAAGAATAGTTCTGTTAAATGCATTTACTGCGTAAGGATTTCTTCCTTGTTCTTTCATCTCGAGTTTTTGTGCTGCTAATAAATATGGTCTTACCCAACGAGAATAAAGTTTTACATTATTAACCTGGCTTCTTAAATAAGTTCTTTCAATTTCGTATCTTTTCCTCAATTCTTTTTCAGATTGCGTGAGCCATAAATTAAATTCAAGAATTCTCGGTTTCAGAATTCTTTTTACTCTATCATTCAAATCAATTTTATCTACATCTTTCTCATCTTTTACTGCAAGAAATGCGTCTCTTAGCGTCTGGAATCCTAATTGCCCGGTTGTCATTGCATGAATGCTACCCTGGCTTCTCTGTAAATCAACTTTGTCAAGCCAGATTTGTTTTAAAGAAAGCTTTGCGGCTTCCGAAGTATTTTCATTTTTTGATTTCAAATCGTCGTAAACTTGCAGTCTTATTTTAAATTCTTTCAAATCGTAAATTATATTTAAAATGCTTCGTGTTAAAACTCCGACGCTCTGCATCATCTTTGAAGCTTCTTCTTGCATTCTCGCCATCTTCATTCCAGATTCTGAAAAGTGCGGGCCTCCAGGCATTGAAGAAAAATTATCAATAAGCTTTTCGGTTGATAATCCAAAATCATTCATTAAGTCAATTATAAAATAATAAATCGGCTCGAGGGTTTCTGCGTATGACTCGTAAGATAAGGAGTGTTCGGACTCGGGCACAGAATCAATTAAACCTTTTTTCTTTTTTTCTATTCTTTTTTTGTAATAAGGAGAAATTTCTTCGATTATGCCGTGAATTGTTTTTACTTCCATACTTATATTGAGTAATCAAGATATTTAAAATGTTTTGCTTGTCACTTTATACAATAATACTTAAAAATGAGGGGCACCAAGGTTCCCCTTACACTAACCCCTCCTTATAATAATACTTAAAAACATCTGTTGTTTAACTTATTCATGGGTTTGTTTGGACTTGGTAAAAAAAGGGTTGTCGATTTGACTGAAAATTATAAACAGCAGGAGCGTGCGAAAAAGATTATGGAAAATTCCGCAAAATCAAAACAAACGCCGTCTAAGTACGAAAATTCTATCAGTTCAGATGCTTTGGATTTTTTTGCGAATAAAATGTCCACAAATGAAGTTTCTAACGACGATAGTTCTGATTATTCTGACGATTCTGGAGAAGATAAAAAGAAAAAACTTGCGAAAAGATTAATGGATATGACAGATAAAATAGAGGATTTGTCAAACCAGATTTATCATCTTCAACAGCGGATTGAAGTTCTTGAACAAAAGCTAAGAGTCGGACTTAAAAATTAGATTTATCTATCACTCTTGACTCTTGCAACAATGACATGCACACTTCAGATTAGTTATAAATCCTAAATCAGTTTCTCCGGCTAAACAGGAAGTTGTTTTAAAATCCTGTGCTGTTCTTACAACGCCACCGATGCCAATACAATCCGCCTCGGAATTTATATTCTGACTATCATTAAAATCTGGAATATTGTTTTCGGATGGAGAAGACTTGATAAAGAAAAAATAAGCGATAAAAATTGCAGAAACAACCAATATTGCAATAATAACAAAGATGGTGATTTGGCTTTTTTTGACTTTTTTCATATATGTTTTAATATCTTCAAGTTTTTAAATCTAATGCAGAAAACAAATTTTGTTTTCTGCCTCACAAACTTTTAAAGAAAATGAAAAGTTCGTGATGGTAACTTTTATTAACTAATTTATTTTTATTGTTTGATGAATATGAAAATACAAAAATTTCTAATTTTTGTCCTTCAAAAACAAGAAGTTTTAGAAGAAATAGGAAATTTTTTACCTTTTACAGAAATTAGAAATTTCTGTCCTACGGAAAATAGGAAAAACAAAAAAGTTTTTCATCTCTCCAAATCAAGAAGATTTGAAGATAAGAAATTTTCCGTCCCGTTCAAAACGGGAGATTTTGAAGGTTACAAAACAGGAAGTTTTGAAAGTAAAAATAGGAAATTTGAAAAATGAAAAATCTCGATAAAAAAATTCGTGCTTACGCTTTGAAGAATGCAATTGCTTATGAAGGAAAGGCACGACAGGGTGCGGTTATTTCTGGATTGTTTGCTGAGGGTTTGAAGAAAGAAGATGTGAAGAAAATTATTAAAGATGTCTCAAAAATTGTTAATGAAGTAAACAAACTTTCTCTGGAAGAACAGGAAAAAGAATTTGAAAAATTAAAAAAAGAGACTCACGAAAGAGAGCATAGAGAAGGTTTGGAAGAATTGCCGAATGCAAATAAGGGAGTTGTTATGAGATTCAGGCCATCTCCTTCCGGACCATTACATATTGGGCACATAATTTCAAATATAGTTAATTCTCTTTACGTTAAAAAATATGGCGGAAAATTTTATGTAATTATCGACGATACAAACCCAGAAAATGTTTTGAAGGATTCTTATAAAAAAATCAAGGAAGATTGCGACTGGGTTTTTGGAAATGTCACAAAATATCTTAATTCTTCGGATAGAATGGTATTGTATTACAGGTATGCAGAAGATTTAATTAATAAAAAATTTGCTTATGTCTGCACTTGTTCTGCTGAAAGATTTAGAAAGTTTTCTGAATTTCAAGAAGATTGTCCGTGCAGAAATAATGAACTGAAAGAAAATATTTATAGATGGAAAAAGATGTTTGATGAATATAAAGAAGGCGAAGCAGTTTTGAGATTTAAAACTCAAGAAGGAATGAAACATCCAAATCCTGCGATGCGAGATTTTCCTCTTGCAAGAATAAATCTGACAGAGCATCCCTTGCAAAAGAAAAAATATCGAGTTTGGCCGTTGATGAATCTTGCCGTCGCTGTCGATGATATTGAATTGAAGACCACGCATATTATTAGAGGAAAGGACCACAGAGATAATGCAGAGAGGCAGAAAATGATTTTTGAAGTTTTTGGAAAGAAATATCCGTGGAGTTTTTTTATGGGAAGAATAAAATTTAAAGATTTAGTTTTGTCAAAGAGAAAGATTACGCAGGCAATCGAATCAGGTGAGTTTTCTGGAGTCGAGGATGAAAGACTTCCAACTATTGCATCTTTAAGAAAAAGAAAATACAATATGAAAGTTTTCGAGAGATTTGCAGAACAGAGAGGACTTACAGAAGTGGACAAAGTTGTTGATTCAAAAGAATTTTTCTTGATTTTGGATAGTTTTAACAAGTAACTAAATGTAAATCCCCAACATAAGATTTTTATACTGGATTTCCTTGCGTAAATATATCGTTTGAGAATTACAATTCAATTTGAATTGAATAAAATGAATATTCGGCAAAATCAAAAACACAAGATTTTGCTGGCGCAGAAAACCTTCGGTTTTCTGAGAATTCATTTTTGAAATAAGACGAAAGATGAATTTGAAAGGAGGTAAGATGATAACTAACAAAAAGGGTTTGTCAACAGTTGTGACAACACTGATACTAATTCTTTTGGTTTTAGTAGCTATAGGAATTGTTTGGGTTGTTGTTCGTGGATTAATTGGAACTACAGAATCCCAAATTGATATTCAGAAGAAGTGTATTGGAATTGATTTAGAAATAACAAGTGCTAGTTGCATTCAAGATGTTGGATTAACAACATATACTTGTAGAGCTAAAGTTGGAAAGAGTGGTGGTGAAACACCGAGTGGAATCTTAGCAAGTTTCAGCGATGCTACTCAAACTGTAGGGAGTGGGAGAATAACAACAGGGATTAGTTTAACAAATAATATCCAAGCAACTGGAGTGACTGCAAATCCAAACAAAATTACTGTTGCTGCGTATTTCACGGATCCAAATGATGCAACTAAGGAATCTTTTTGCTCGCAGACAGTGGATTCAAGAGTTCCGTATCCTTAATTTTTATCTTTTTATAATTCTTATTTTTTATTATTTTAAAAGACTTAGTTGGAAATGGGCTCGTAAACTCGCATATTGACTACGAAATCGACTTTGTCAGATTTCTCCGTCGAGAAAATTGTTAATGCAAAAAGAATTTATGGAATTATTAATGGTTTCTCTTCTTTTTGAGTTAGGTATCTGTGAACTGATTTGAATGTTGGGAATTCTGTAAATTCATATCTTAATAATCCCAATACTGCCTTTAATGCTGTTGGTTCATCAACAATATCCTGAGGTCGAAGAAACGCCTTATTACATTCTTCTGTATAAATAGTACTGTCCTCTCTTGCAAACATTAGATAAGCACAATCGGCAACTTTGAGAGCAGCTAGACCTTCAAGAGCAATAATTCCACCAACAATAATAGTTGGGATTACCATTGATTCTAATTCCATTCTTTAAAATAATTAATCTAGTTTATAATTTTTGCGGTAAATTTTTGATTAAATAAACTTCATCGCCTTTTCGAACTAAAAGAATTTTGATTCCAACTTCCTGTCCTTTATTTGCGGTTTTAATTGGCTTGTTTTTTATTTCCATAGTTTCTATCTTTGAATTCAAGATTCCGGTTGTGTTTCCAATTACGGAAATTTTATCTCCAATTTTAACTGAAGAAGATAATTTTATTGCGGCTACATTTATTTTTGGATAGTAATGCAGGACTTTTCCTACGAAATGTTTTTTTTCTGTTGCTTCGGAATGTTCAATTCTTGCAAAATCGTCTGGCGTCGGTAAACCAAGGTAAAATCCAGAGGAGAATCCTTTATTGTAAACTTTTTTTAATTCTTCTAGAGATTCCCGAATTTCTCTTTCAGAAAGTTTTTTGTCGAGGGCTTTTCTATAAATTCTAATAACTGTTTCAACATATCTTGGGTCACGATTTCTTCCTTCAATTTTGAAAGATTTTATTCCTGCTTTTTTCATTTCTTCAATAAAAGGCAAGGTGCATAAATCTTTTGCTGACATTATCTTATCGTTTTCTAATTCTAATTCATAGCCTTCTTGCTTGTCTTTTACAATGTAGCCTCTTCTGCATGGATGCAAACACTCCCCGCGATTTGCAGATTTATTGAATAAGAATTGAGAAGTGAAACATCTTCCGGAAATTGAGACGCACATTGCTCCGTGTGCAAAACATTCTATGTCAATTATTTTTGAGATTTTCTTAATTTGTTTTAGATTTAATTCTCTTGCTAAGATAATTCTTTTTGCTCCGAGTTTTTTGTAGAATCTCGCTGTTTCTGAATTTGCAACAGATGCTTGAGTTGAAATAAAGAAAGGAATTTTGTATTTTTTGCAGAGTTGAACAACAGCCAAATCCCAGCAAATCACAGCATCGACTTTTCCTTTAATTTCTTTAATTATTTTCTCAATTTTCTCCAATTCTTCATCGTAGATTATTGTGTTCAGAGTCAAATACATTTTTACTTTTCTTTTGTCTTTTCCATTGCTGCAGATTTTTCTTATTTCATCTAAATCATTCAATGTGAAATTTTTTGCATTTGCCCGCATTGAGAAATCTTGCAGTCCGAAATAAACTGCGTCAGCTCCGGCATTCACCGCTGCAATTAAATTTGGAAAACTTCCTGCTGGTGCGAGCAATTCAAAACCTCGCGGTTTTGTATCCCGACGCGAATTCTTTTCTTTGCCTCCGATAGAATTCTTCACAGCAAATTCGTATTTGGATTTCATAAATCAACTAGAATGAGAAGATTTAAAAATTTATTCAAATAAAATTAAATGAAATAATTAAAAACAAACCCCTTTTCTTTAATCTATGAATAAAAAAATTGGTGCTAAAATGTCTCAATCACCTAAATTTATTTCCAAATTATTCCACACTTTCTTTTCCAATTAAAAAATCATCTCCTGAATCAGTAAGAACAAAATTTATTTTTGCTGAAAGTGATCCTATTATTTATCGGGCGTCTCCTAAAGAAGGTGTTATGAAAAGATTCGTAAATTATTTTTCTGGGGTTCCGAATTCAGAGGTAGTGGTAATTCCTGGAGATCATGGATTTAATAATTCAAATAATCCAAGTGGTCCAAATAGAAAGAGAGTACAACAATTCAATATAAATAATACAGATAGATTGATTAACGAAATAAGAGATTATATAGAAAAAGTTAAATAGTCTATTTTCTAAGATTTTTTATGACAGCTAATTATCGGCATCACGAGTAGAGAATTTGATTTCTTTAGCTGTGCGTTTTCTGAAGACAATATTTTTATACCATATTCAACTGAATTAAATGATAGATGCTTTGCGATTTCCAGCGGAGGCAATTTAAGAAATCGTTTTCCGCGTCGAGAAGGAAGTTGATTGCCTCAAGAATGAAAATTCTTGATGGTGTTCAGGAATCTTTGATTCCTGACATAAAGAAACCGCAGGTATCTTACAATGGCGATTGTAGTTTAACGGTAGAATGTGTGACTGTGGCTCGCAAGACGAGGGTTCGACTCCCTCCTTTCGCCCTTTCAGTCGTGAGTCGAATAAAAAAGGAGAAACAAAGATGAAAAAAATAAAATATTCAATTGCAAAATCTGGGCTGTGCCTTTGCACAGACGGAATTAAAGATTTTGCAAATATAGAAAATACAGAAATCGAAGATTTCTGTCCTTACAAAACAGGAAGTTTTGAAAGTAGGAAATTTTCTATCTCATTAAAATTCAGGAGAATTTTAAGATGAAAATCTTATTTGTCTGCAAGCACAACAGATTTAGAAGCAAGGTAGCTGAAGCATATTTCAATAAAATAAATAAAAACAAGAATATTAAAGTAGCAAGTGCCGGAATTTTCAAGGGGTTTCCAACTGAACCCATCGTCGTTAAAATTGGAAAAAGATACGGATTAAATATAAACAAAAATACAAATGGGTTAAAAGAAGAAGCAGTTAAAAAGATTGATTTATTGATAATTGTAGCGAATGACGTTCCTGCATATTTATTTAAAAGCAAAGTAAAGAATATCCTTGTCTGGAAAATTCGTGATGCAAATTCCCTCGATAAAAAAGAAATTGAAAAGATTATGAAAAAAATATTTAAGAAGATTGATGAATTAAATAGAAAAATAGGGAAACTAAAATGACAAACACCGATGCTGTTAAAGGATTCAAAGATTATACTGGAGAAGAAGCAATTAAGAGAGAAGAAATCAGAAAAATATTAGTTGGAACTTTTGAAAATTATGGATTTGAGCCTGCCGAAACTCCGATAATCGAATATGAAGAATTTGTCAAAGGTGATAATAAACACGACGAGGCTGTTTCAGATATTTTCAGATTAGAAGATAAGGGAAAAAGAAAGCTCGCACTAAGATATGAATTTACATTTCAATTAAAAAGAATTATGCAAAATAAAAAACTCCCATACAAGAGATATCAAATCGGTCCGGTGTTTAGAGATGAGCCAATATCTGCCAATAGGTTTAGACAATTTATTGCGTGTGATGCAGATATTATTGGGAGCGATATAAAAGATGAAGCAGAAATTTTAGCAATTATAAAGACTATTTTAGAAAAATTAGGAATTAATTTTATTATTTATTTTAATAATAGAAAATTATTGAACGAAATCCTTGATAAATATAAAGTTAAAGAAAATAACAAAGACGATGTTATTCGAGAATTGGACAAATTGGATAAGATTTCTGAGGAAGAAGTAAAAAAGGGATTAAAAAAGTATAATGCAGAGAAAATTATTGATATTTTAAAAAATAAGGAAAGCTTTTTTGAAAAATTCTCTAACTATAAAGAAGTTGAAGAGCTTAAAAGATATTGTAAATATTATGGTGTAGAAGTTAAATTTTTACCGATGCTGGCGAGAGGTTTGAGCTATTATAACGGGAATGTTTTTGAAGTTAAATCGAGTATAAAAGAAACAATCTGTGGTGGTGGGAGTTTTATGTTCAATGGAGTTCAAGCAACAGGATTCGGAACCGGTTTGGAGAGACTGGAAATCTTATCGAATTTAAAAAATGAAAAAGAAAGATTCTTGATTGTCTCTCTTGGAAAAGATAAAAAAGCAATTGAATTAGCGGAAAAATTTAGAGAAAAAAATAAAATAATTTCAATTTATTACGGCAAACCATCGAAAGCGCTGGATTATGCAAATGCTTATAATTTTAATAAAGTAATCTTCGTCGGAGAAAAGGAAGTAAAATCCAAGAAATTCAAGATTAAGGATATGAAAACTGGAAAAGAAAGTTTGTTGAATATTTAGCGGAGAAAAATCACTAATCTATATCTAATTCCATTCTCCAAGAATTCTTTTCTCCGGAAATTTTCTTATCTATTATTTTTAAAGATTTTTCAAAAAGCGGGCAATCCAGGACAAAGGTTTCAAATTCGCCACCTTCGCCTGCAGGATGAATTTTATACTTTTCTTTAAGTATTATAGCATCATCTATGAATTTTCTATTAATTTCTCTTCCGAGCCATTTGTCATCGAGGGGATATGCAGCAACCCCAATAATTATGATTTTAAATTTCGCTTCGACGAGTTCGTTAAGATATTCTATCTCATCTTTTTGCCAAAGAGGATTTAAGTTTTTTAATCCTAATTTATCACAGATTTTCTTGATTCTCGAAGATTGATAAACGCTTTTCAGTGCACCTGTAACAATTCCTTCAATTTTGTATTTTTTAATTGCTAATTTAATTGATTTTTCTAAATCCTTTAATTCTAATTCTTTTTCTCCTTCAGTTTTTTGAATTATCAATGGAATGTTCATAACCTCTGCCTGTTTTTTTGTCATTTTTATCGACGGAGTATGAAACATAAATGAATCTTTATTCTCTGAGAAAATTGATATAAGACAAGCTATTTCGTTTCCAAATTTTTTTGCTAAATAAGCAGCGTAAGTTGAATCTTTTCCGCCAGAAAAGAGAATGCCGAGTTTCATAAATTGAAAAATGAAGCAGGGATTTAAAAATATTGCTCCTCTCATGTCTTAATTTTATTATTGATTAAGATTGCAAAATCAAAACACTCGGCCAGAAAGTTCAAGGCTTTCCACTAAAAGATTGTTAATGGATTAATTCTTTGTATGCTTTGCTACTATCGGTTATCTAATTAATATTTCAAACAAAAAACTCTTATCTAAATTGAATGATTCTTAAACATTTCCAATTGGATTTTCAAACTTTTCTTCTATTTCCTCTAACCTTTCCATTTGTTCTTCGTCTAAATTCTCGAGTTCTTTTTCAAGTTCTTCTTTCAAATCGGCAAATGGATCGCCATTATATTCAATATAAGTTTGTTTCATCCAAATATCGATTTCTCCAAAATGTTCTTTCTGGTCCAGCCATATTTTTTTCTGGTTTTCTAAATGCAAAAGGGGAGAAAAAGAAACAATTCTCTCTTCTTTGTTATCTCCTATAAAATTGGTGTAAGAAATCTTTTTTCTTGCCTCATCTTCTTTAAAATGTTTTAAAAGATTCTCGTATATTTCTCTTATTTTATTTTTTATAGAGAAATTTATTTTTGGCAGAGAAATTGAAGATTCTCTTAACGCGTTTTTGTTTATAATTTCCTTTTTTATTCTTCTATTTTCGGTAATTATCGCCTTGTTAAGAGATTCCATTAATTCTTTTAATGTAACTTTTTTGAACCGAGGCATTGGACTTCTCGGAATAAGTTCAGGAATTTCTTCTTCTAGTTCTATTCTTTCCATAAGATATTTTTTTTCTTCTTTTTTTCCAAAAAGAATTTCGTCAACGCTTTTGATGTATTTGTTCAAAAGTATTTCGGATTTGATTCTTAGCAAAAGTGCGGCCGCTAACAAGACTTTGCTTGATATAAAAAAATCCATTTCTTCCAATTCTTCTATCTTTTTCAAATATTTATCTGTTAAAATAATTATATTTACATCCCACGGATCTAATTGTTCTGTATTTATTAAATCATAAATAATTTCCTGCCAGCCAATTTCTCTGCTAAAAAGTAAATCTTGAATTTGATCTTGTTTTATATTTCGTTTTTCTGCAGAAACACTCTCTTTTATCATATATGTTAAAGAAGACAAGGTTTTATAAAATGTTTGTGTTTTAAATGATAGATTAATTATTTAGTAGTTTGTATATTAAATTAAAGTAGTTAGTATATTCGAATGTTCAAATTGTAACTTCGAAAGGGCTAACAAACAAATATTTACTACTATATATTGAAAACCCTATGTCATTTTATAAGAGTAACATAAGCGAAAGATTTATATACTATTAAGTGTTATGAAATCTATCACCTCTTTTTCCCCAGGAGAAGCTTCAGGTCGTACTATTTGTTTGGCTTGAAGAATCTCCCAGGGTTTATCGCATGCAGACGAGAGTCTCGAAGAATTTGATAAAAATATGAGGGAAAATATTTCTGAAAAAGTTTTTAAAGATGAGAAGATTAGAAATAGGATGGAAGTAATGGATAGTAATTCTGTTGAAAGATTAAAAGAAGAAAATAAAGAACTAAAGATAGCTCTTAGTCTTTGTTTGAACAAGCCACTTGTAAAAAGATTATCTGAGGCTGTTAAAAGAATTGATGACGGAGAATATTATTCCGAAGAAGAATTTTTTAAGAATTCTCGTCAATTAGCTGCTTAATTTTATCTTTAGTTAATTGTTTAAGATATTTATTACATTCGTCTTTATGCTCCAAACCAATTAATAAAACTCTGACTTCATTATCCTGAACAAGATAAAAAATTCTAAACATTTGAACATGCAACTCATAAAGATTTGCAAAATATCTCAAGGGTTTTCCAATTTCTTTTGGATATTCTTTTAATCTTCTTATTTTCTTTTCTGCTTCTATTTGTATTGAATTATCTAATTTCCAAAACTCTTTTGCAAATTTCTTGTCGAATATTAATTTATATTCCATCTCTAACCTCATTTAATTTTAGGATTAAGATTGAGAGATTTATAAAATATTTGTATGATGAAATTGAAGAAGTGAAAAAGAACAATAATGTTATACTTGTTTACACAAAGTAGATATGTTTTTTGACCAGACTTTTAAACACATTTTATCTTACAGGTTTTAAGTAAATTCTTACTAGAATGTTTAACAATCAACGTTATTTCATATGAGACAAAAATACACACTTCTTTGCTTCTTTTTTAAAAGAAGATTTAACTGGCAACTTGATTTAGATACTCGGCTAATTGCTTCATATCGTCTGGCTTTCCTTCTAATTCTGAATAATATTTGTTATCCATCTCAAAATAAAATTTATTTACAAAATCAATAGTTTTCCTGTAATTCTCCCCGCCTTCTTTCTCTACTAATTTATTAAAAAGCGCAATATACTTCATTAAATCTTCAATTAGTTCTTTTATCTCTGTTTCTTCTCTAAAATTAGACTTGTTGTCAAGTTCTAAATACAACTTATCTAAGAACTCAATAGTTTCTTTGTAATTTTCAATTCCCCTCTTTCGCACTAGCTTATAAAAAGCACAAGCATATTCAGTCAAAGCCCTTGTTAATTCTCTAATTTCAGGATTCTTGATTCTAGGTATTTCCTTTTGGAATCTGTCCATATCATCAAGTTCTTTCTTGATTGTTTCTTGAAAAGTTTGATTTTTAATTTTTGAGCGCAAAATAATCCCATGCTCCACTAGACCTTTGTGAAACCCTTTTAGTCCTTTCAGCATTCTTTCGTTCAATTTTGGCGTTTGTATTTTATGCATTTTACCAGTTCCAACTACCCTTATTTGCTTCCAAGAAAGACAAAAAGAAATTATCTTTCTTCAGATTCTGCCTTAAGCTCAGAAAACTTCTCGTTTGACATAGATGTTTCTACCAAACCAACATGGAAGTTTTCAAGACCTTCCAGCATTTCCCGATTAAATCCACAAAAGGGCATTTTATTTTTTCTCCTCGTTTCTCTTATCGATTTCGTCGAGCCACTCTTGATGAGAATTACTATAATATCCACCTTTCTCTTTGGAGTATCTTGAATCTTCCATTGCAACAGCTATTGCTAAAGGAGCAAGTATAGAAGCCAGAAGCATATGTGATACTGGTCCAACATATCCAATCATTCTTTCTGCAAAGTTTGAAGATTTACGTAACCTTGCACCATTCTCCAGATGGGATCTATTTACCTCATTGAATCTATTTAATGCAAACTCCAATCTTGAATTGAATACTCTTAGTTCTGGTCTGTCTTCATTTAACATTTCATTTCTCTATACATTTAATTAATATTCTAATATTATTCCTATATATAAAACCTTCTTAGTTATTATCTTACAAAAACGAAATATTTATATACTAATAATGATTATATGTATAATTATGATTAAATTGGATGCTTTTGATAGAAAAATCTTAGAAATTCTTCTGAAAAATGCAAGAGAGCAAATAACAACAATAGCAAAGAAAATAAAATTGGGAAGGGAAAATGTTAATTACAAAATTAATAGATTGATTAAAGAAGGAATAATAAAAGAACCCTTGACTATTTTTGATGAGGATAACTTAAGGTTATCCCGTTATGTTTTGTTTGTTGAACTGATAAAGTTACAAGAAGATTCAGAAAGAAAAATAATTGGGGATTTAAAAAATTCTAAATATATTAGTTGGATTGGAATTAACGCTGGAAAATGGAGCCTGATTTTTGATGTAATTATAAAAGAAAAAGATGATTTAGATAAAATTGTAAATGATTTTCTAGACAAATTTGGCAGATTTATTGGAGATTATGTAATCCTAAATTCAAAAGAAATGGGATATTATCCTGAAAAAATGTTAGAATTGAATTATAAAGAGCAGGCTATTAAAAAAACTAAAAATGTAAAACTTGATAAAACAGACATTGGGATATTATCTATTTTGAATGAAGATGCGTGGAGAAATTATGTTAAAATTGCTGAAAAGATTGGATTAACACCTAATGCGATTAATAATAGGATTAAAAATTTAGAGCGAAATGGGGTTATTATTGGTTATACAATCTCACTTGATTGGAAAAAATTGGGATGGGAATTGTATGGTCTACAGTTAAAGATTATAGGATTTAAAAACGATATTAATAATAAGTTAATCTCTCATTTCAAGAAGAATAGTAAAGTCATTTTCTACTACAAGTATCTTGGTGGTGTTTGGGATTATGATATAGGAATTATTGTAAAAGATTCTGAAGAATTGAGGGAATATATTAATGAATTTAGGGCTTCTTTTTCTGATTTTGTTAAAATCTCAGATGCATCTGCAATATTAAAAGAAGTTACTGGGTATAAGCTTCCGAAAGGAGTTTTTGATTAAAATGTAAGGCAAGATCTAAGATATTTAGAACAAAAGTTCTTAATTTTATGGTAAAAAATAGTATACGCTCGTTTACACCGAGCATATCAAAAAGATTTTATTTATTCTTTTTTACTTGTGAATTCTGAATAATGACATTTACCGCAATACAATCTTTCTTTAGAATTCATTAAAAATACCCCCGGACCGCATCTTGGACAAGTTCTCTCTCGTATTATTTTATTGCCTTCAATTTTATATTTAGTATATTTCTTGCTTGTTGGTTTGTTCTTGTGCTTTTTCTTTCCTTTTTTGTTTGATTTTTTTGTTTTTGCCATGCTATTTTATTTTCATCCTAAAAATTCTCCAAATATCTTTTCACCTTTTTCATACCAATTCTCCCTATTAAATGCCAATCCATATCCCTGAAGTGAAATCGCTTTCCATCCGTTTTTTGTTATTTCTAAATCTTTTGATCTATTAAATAATAATGATGAAGCAAGATTTGTTATTAAATAGGCTGGCGCCGGTAAAATTGTTATTAACCCCCCAATAGTTATTCTTTCTAAAAGATTAAAGTGGTTTGCTGTCCATTCTTTTCTTCCAACCCCCGTTCCTGTTCCTTCACCCATTTTATTCATTAACCTCTTCAGATTTATTTTCTTCAATCACATTTTTTTTCATTCTTTCCATCCTAGTTTTCTTTTCAGCTTCTCTTTGCTTTTTAGTTTTTATTTCACTTTTTTCCTTATCTTCCATTGATTCGTAGATATTCGCTTTAATTTTGAATGTTTTTGATCCGAATCTTCCCTCGATCTTTTGTGTTTTTATGTTCTCCACAGGTTTTGAAAATCTCTCTGATAATTTTTTATCAATTTCGATTATCTTTGGCGTGGTTTCCGAGTTTATCTCTGCTATTATTTCATTTCTTTTGAAAAGAGGATTTTCTTTTTCATGAATAATTTTTAATTCCATTTTAGAATTAACGAGTTTTGATTGCAAACTCGCCCTTGCTTTTTAATTTTAATTTCTGCGCGATTTCGGATTTTTCTGGATCTAAAATAATTACTCTTCCTTTGAATCCTTCTGTTGATTCACGAGATTCACATTTAGGACATTTTTCTAATTCATGTATTGTACTGCAAATTTTGCATGCTTTTTGTTTTGCCATTAAAAGAACCCCGCTGGTTTCCTCAGAAATTGAAAATTTCTGGGACATTCAAAATTTGCATTTTGAAGTTTTTGAACTTCCTCAAATTGTGGAACGGCGATATGAAAAACTTTATTGTTTTTCATCCTTCCGAAACAAGAAGTTTCGAAAGTTTTCAGAAATGCCTCCGACGAAAATTGCATAAGAAACAATTTATTTAATTTAATTATCATTTTTTCTTTACCTTTTTTTCTTTTCCTTTAACTGCTTTCTCCTCGAATTTTGCGGCTTTAACAGCTTCTTTTTGTTTTTTTATTGCATCTTCTTTAGTCCATTCTAATTTTCCAAGTCCGGGCTGGCGCATTGTCAATCCTATTTTTGGCTCGTCTCCCTTGTAACTTATTGCAACAACTCTTGCCAAACAAGTATCTCCTGATTTTAAAATTCTTTTTGAAGTTTTCCCAGTTAGCGTATTTGACTTGCTGAAAGTCACATAATCATCCATTGTTTGAGAAATATGAATCATTCCCTGCATAACCCCCATATTTACAAAAGCTCCGAAATTAGTTATTTCTGAAATTGTTCCGTAAACTAGTTCTTGAAGTTCTGGCTTCCACGCAAGTAGTTTGAATGTTGATTTGTAATAAGTTGCACCGTCTCCCGGAATTATCACTCCCTCTCCGACGCTTAAAACTTCAATTACTGCGACGGCTTTTCCGATTTCTCTATCATAATAATTTTTGTAAGTTTCGTGCAGCTGGTTTTCAACAGCCTCACCAGTTGGCATACCAAATAGTTTCGGTTCAACTCTTACATAATCTTCAACTTCTGTTACATAGAACATAAAAAAAGTAGTGAAAAATGGCTTAAAAACCTTTTTGTTAAAGATTTTTGGGCCACGAAATTTAGAATTGCGCCTACACACAAAAGTGAAACAAAAATTTCGTCGGTTTTTAAAATTTCCGACTAGATAATCTCCAACTTCTTTTTATTTCGGATAATCAATTTTGGGCTTTTGACTTTTGATTTTATTTCTCTGTCGAGTGTTGCTACAATGACATTTGGATTTTTCTTAGAATAATTAATAATTGCGTTGTCTGTATTTTTTCCTGGAAGTCCAATAATTTTCGGCTTGTTTATTTTTATTAATTTTAATGCTAATTTTGCTTCTATTCTTGAATGTGAAATTCCTTCAATTTCCTTAATTACTTGTTTTGGAATTAAAATTCTAATTCCATCTAATTTAAGCTGTTCAAAGAAATCAATTTTATTTCTTATGCATGTTAAAATAAACGAGGTGTCCAAGATTATTTCTTTCATGAACTAAATAAGATATTAAGGTTTAAATAATCTTTTTTCTTTGTTATTTTATGCAAGAGGTTGATAATGTTCTTAGAATTCTGAAAGAGACAAAAGAATCTATAAATAACAAAGATGCTGTTGCATTAAAAACTCTCAGCAATCAAACAATCCATACGGCTGCAGTGAGTCAAGATCCCGATAATATTGCCGTGGCAGTTATTGTCTATTCAATTGGGAAAATTATTGAAAGAAGTAATAATGGGGAAGAAAAAAAATATGCCGGGCTTTATAACAGATTGTCGGTTATGATTGATAAAACTATTTTTGAACTTAAAAGTGGAAATCAAGACAAAGTCAGAAAAAATTTAAATTACATTCGAAAAGATATTGAACGTGGCTCTGGAGATTTTAAAAGGCACATTCAAGATGTTTTTAGAAAAGCTTCAATAAATAAAGCATCTAAAATTTACGAACATGGAATTTCAATGGAAACGACAGCTTCGCTTTTAGGAATTACAATGTTCGAACTTGCGAGTTATGCTGGACAAAAACAAGTTATCAGCGAGGAAAAAGAAGAAAAAACAATTTCTGCCAAAGAAAGAATTAAAATTGCAATGGAGATGTTTGAATAGTATGGATATAATCTTAGTTAGACATGGTGAATCTGAACATAATGCTAAATTAAGTGAAGATAATGATTCTGCTTTGACTAAAAAAGGGAGAAAACAGGCAGAATATGTAGGTAAAAAATTGCAAAAAATAAAGATATCTAAAATTTACACAAGCGGATTAATAAGAGCTAAACAGACGGCGCAAATTATCTCCAAAATTAATAAAATATCTAAGATAAAATATTTTGATGGATTAAATGAATATCCTGGAAGATATTTGAAGCAAAAATGGAGATGGTTATTTAATAAAAGATTAAAATTATTAAAAAAATTAATAAAAGATATTTCTAAAGACAAAAAAAAAGATAAGACAATATTAATTGTTGCTCATGGAATTACTAATAGAATTATAATAGGTTATCTTTTACAGATTCCTCTGAAAAAACAGCTCCTATTTTTCAGACAACACAATACAGGTGTTAATATTTTGATATGGGATAATGATTTTAAAAACTGGAAGCTGGAATCTATGAATGATATTTCACATTTGCCGGAGAGGTTAAGATGAAAATACAAAAATTAAAAATTTTTGTCCTTCAAGATGGAAAACAAAAAAGTTTTCCATCCCTAAAAATCAGGAAGATTTTAAGGAAACAAGAATTTTTAGAAGAAATAAGAAATTTTTTACCTTTTAAAAACAGGAAATTTTTAAAATGAACAAAGCAATAATTTTCGACTCGGGAACTTTGATTAGTTTATCAATGAGTGGTTTACTTGATAGTATTCGTGATTTAAAAAGAATATTCAATGGACATTTTTTAATTACAAAAGATGTCAAAGAAGAAATTATTGACAAACCACTTACAATAAAAAAATTTGAACTTGAAGCTTTGAGAATTAAACAGCTTCTTGACGACGGCGTATTGGAGAGTTCAGATGTAATGAAAATCAGCAAAGAAGAAATTGATGCCGAAAAAAATAAATTTATAAATATTGCAAACGCAACTTTTTACGCAAGGGGGAAAGAAATTCATATAATTGATTTTGGTGAAGCGTCCTGTTTGGCTCTTAGCAAAATTCTAAGTGAAAAGAAAATTGAAAATGTTATTGCTGTCGATGAAAGAACTACAAGACTTCTTGGGGAAAAACCAGACAACATAAAAAAGATTATGGGGAATAAATTACATACAAATATAAATTCCAATAAGGAAAACTACAAATTATTTCAGGGGTTTAAATTTATTAGATCGACCGAATTAATTTATGTTGCATATAAAAAAGGTTTTATTAACATAAAAGATGGTACAACTGTTCTTGACGCATTGCTTTATGCTTTAATGTTCAGCGGATGTTCTATTTCTTCTACAGAAATTAATGATATAAAAAAAATGAAGTAATAAATTTAATGAGGAGTTAATATTTCTAGAGCAGTTGGGAGATTATTTCTTAGGAAAAATTCTGGATGAAATGTTAATAAAAGAGTGGCGTCCCATAAACTCGGGTCGTCTGTTTGAGCAAGATATTTTCTGCAGCTGCAATTTTTCTCAGAACATACTCGATAATACGTGCATAGGTAAGGATCTTTAAAATCTATGATGGGTTCAATCTCTTTTTCTAATGCTAATATAGACATTTCAATTATCATTTTATTATCACAAAACTATTTAAATATTCTTATATCAGGATAGATAAAGAAAACAAAAGTTTCTATTGGGGTCTGTAGTTCATCGTTAGAATATCTGCCTCCAGAGCAGAAGAGGGGGGTTAAATTCCCTCCAGGCCCATTAAAAAGAACCCGCTGGTTCTTTTTAGAAATCTCCTCTAATGCTGAACGACGATTTCTAAATGCCTCCGGTGAAATCGTATAAAAGAACCCAAATATTTTTCCTCTGGTAGAATCGCATAAAAGATTATAATTATTTTATATACTAATACAGCAAAAATTGTTTTTTGCGTAAACTCCCCGTTTTAACTCGTGAGAAAGCGAAAACAATTTTTGGGGTGTTCAAGAACCTGAGACACGCCCCGGAATTTATTCCGAGGGTTCTTGACATACTAAAAAATTCTGAAAGAATTTTTGGTAAGTTTTAAAAAGCAATTTCGGAACCTTAAAGATAAAATCTTTAACTCATTCGTTTTTACAAACGAAGATTTTAAAAACATCTTTTTCTTGTAGGTTATAACAAAATATGGGGCTGTGCTTTCGCACAGACTGAGTTTAATATTTTGTTATTACAGAAAATATGAAAAATAAAAAGTTTTTCATCCTGTTCACATGGAAAACAAAGAAGTTTTCCATTCCTCAAAATCAGAAAGATTTTAAGGAAACAGGAAGTTTTGAAGGTAAAAAAATTTTCTGTCCCTTAAATTTCAAGGGGATAATATGAAATTAAAGGTGAAAGGAGGGTGAAATGGAAAAGAGTTTGAAAATTGGTTTGATTGTTGTCGCAGGAATTGTAATAATTGCTATTGTAGCAATGAATGGTTCTCAATCAACAGGACAAGCAACATCAACATTTACTTCTGGTGCGAATTACGGGGCAATTAATCCAGGATTTAATGTACAAACACAATGTACTTACGTTGATGAAAATGATGGATGGGATGTATTGAAAAAAACAACTGTTAGGTTTTATGACAGAACTTCCGGGAAGTATATTAAGTATAGCGATGCATGTTCGGGTCAGAACAGCGTATCTGAAAATCATTGTGAAGATGGATATAGAAAAACAAGATTAGTTAATTGTCCGTCGGAAACTGCTTGTATTGATGGTGCGTGTGTTTCTAGATGATTTTATTCTTAATTAATTTTTTTATTTTTTCAAATTTATATATTTTGTTGTCTCCTATAGTGTGAACTGTGAAATTCATTAGATCTTTCTTTTGCATAATAGAAAAACAATCTTCGTATTCTTCGCTGTAATTATTAATTGGAGAACCTTCGATTGTTGATAAAAAACTTGGCAGGATAATTATCTCCTTACCCTTAAATTTCCCAACAAGAAAACACTTGAATATTTCTTCTTTTATTCCTTGCTTGTCGGAAAGAATTATTGAAGGATGAATATGCCCTATAACAATTGTTTTTATTCTTGAATCGAATACTTCTGAAAAAAATTTATCTCCATGAAGAAATGCTATATCTTTTTCAATGTAATAATCTTTTAATTTTTTATCAAAAGTATAATCTATCGTGTCATGATTTCCCTTAATGAAAATTATATCTTTCTCTTTAAGGTTCTCCTTTAAAAAATTTAACACCTTATTAAAATAATTTTTTTCTTTCCATTCGTAAGCAAAAGAATGCTTTAAGTCTCCGATGAAAACTATCTTTCTTAATTTTTGTTTTTTTGATTTCATTTTATTAAAGATATTCTTTAATTCAATTATAATTTCTTCAACCTGTCTTTCCGGAATTAAAACTCCAGATTGTTGAATCATATAATCGTACCCTAAGTGCAAATCCCCGACGGCTAGAATTCCATGCTGAGGGAAAAAGAGAGTTTTGTCAAGAAATTTAAATTTCATCTTTCTCCGATAATTCTCAAATGTTCCTTATGCATTCTTTGAAGGAATTCCTGTTTATCTTCTATTCTAATTAAATCTGTGTGGCCTTGGATAATCAGGTTCAATGCGAATGGACTTGGAATTGAAGTATCTTTAATCTTGAATTTTAACTTTCCTAATTCTATCCATTCTAAAACTTGTTTTGCAGATGAAATGTCCATCAAATCTTCCAAAACTTCCCGTCTTGCTTCACGAAGAATTGGAAACTCTGAAGTTATTTTCTTAACTGCATTAATTAAGAAATGAGATTTCATTTGCTGTTTTCCGACGGTCTTGCTTCTTCCTTTGTAATTTCTTAGAATCATTAAAGAACGAGTTGCACAATGCCTGAATCTTCTTGCAAGAACGTCTGTTTTCTCAATCGCTTCTTTTAAAATTTCCTCAAGATTATCTTTCTTAAGAAAATTAATTGCTTTTTCAATCTTCATTTTTTCTCCTGCAAGATAAAATCCGTTGTCGTTTATTCCTATTTGAATATCCCTGCCTCCGGCTCTTGCAATTAAAAAAGCGAATGCCCTCGACAACGCATCATTGACTCTTCTTCCATACATGCTGTGAAATAAAAGATAATTTTTTTCTGACTTGTATCTTTCTATAAGAATTGTTTTTGAATCAGGAATCTCAAGAAAATTATATTGTTCCTTAAAATAATTATAGATTACCTCCGCAGTAGACTTGCTTTTTTCATCGAGATAAAGATGATTAGAGATAAAATTAATTATTTCTTCCTTATTTTTGCCGGAATTTAATCTCTCTTTCATTAATGTTCTGAAGCGATTCACTTCATTTGCAGAATCAAAACTTAATGGAAGCATTTCAGAAAACCACGAAGGAATTGTCGGAGACTTTTCTATTGTAGATTTAACATAAAGATTCATTCCCCGAGTATATAAGTAAATATATTTTTTTCCTCCGAGTACAAAAACATCTCCTTTTTTCATCCGCTCTAAAAATCCTTCATCGATGTGTCCGACTTGTTCTCCGTTAGGAGCTATTTTTACGGTAATAAAAGATTCTTCGGGTATTGTCCCTATGTTTGTCAAATAGAGCATCCTTGCAAGTTTTCCTCTTTTTCCAATTTGTTTGGTATCTTTATCATACCATATTTTTCCATAAATATAATTTTTTTCCAGAGAATATTCGCCAGATAAATAACTTATAACGTCGAGGAAATCATTTCTTGTTAAATTTGAATAACAATAACTTTTTCTTATTAATGAAAACATTTCTTCGATGTCCCATATCTTGTAAATTGACATCCCGTAAATTTGCTGACTTAAAACATCCAGGGCGTTTTTAGGAAAATAAATTTTGTTTATTTTTTTTTCAATCATTTCTTTTTGAATCACGCTGCACTCAACTAAATCATCCCTGTCCATTACAATAAATCTCCCTTTTGCCGTATCGTGCAGTCTGTGGCCGGCCCTTCCTAATCTTTGCAGGGCTCTTGCGGAAGATTTCGGAGAGCCAATCATTAAAACCAAATCAATATATCCTATATCAATTCCAAGTTCCAAGGAAGTTGAACAAACAACAACCTTTAGTTTTCCGTCTCGAAGTTTTTCTTCTATATCAAAACGATGTAATTTGCTCAGAGAGGAATGATGTGCAGCAATATTGTCGTCGCCATATTCGGTTGGAAATTTTTCTTTAAGATGATTTACAACTCTCTCCGTCGCTGAACGAGTGTTTGTAAAAATCAATGTGGTTTTATGTTCCTTAATTAAATTGTCCAAGAGAGAATACATTCCAAGTTTTAAATCAGAATCATTAATTAAATCTTCAACAGGAGCAAGAACTTTTATGTCTATATTTTTAACCATAGGAACTTTTGCAATGTGGACTGTCCTTTCTTTGTCAATTCCAACCAAATATTTTGCAACCTCTTCTAATGGTTCTATCGTTGCTGAAAGCCCGATTTTTACCGGATAAATTTTGCTTACTTCGTTAAGCCGTTCTAAAGTTAAACTAAGATATGTTCCTCTTTTATTATCTAACGCATGAATTTCGTCAACGATACAAAATTCTAGTTCTTTTAAATTTTCAACGAATTTTTTTGTTGTCAAAATTATTGCAAGTGACTCTGGAGTTGTAATTAAAATGTGGGGAGGTTTACGCGCCATTTTTGCCCTTTCACTTTGAGTTGTATCTCCGGTTCTTAGCGCCACTCTAATTTTTTGGAGTTTAATATTTTTTTTCTCTGCTAGCTCTCCAATTTCTTCTAATGGTTCAATAAGATTTTTGTGAATGTCATTGCTCAACGCCTTTAAGGGGGAAGTATATAACGCATAAATCTTATCGTCTAAAGTTCCTTTTTCTGCTTGAATAATTAGATAATTTAAAACAGACAAAAAAGCGGTTAAAGTTTTGGTTCCTCCTGTCGGAGCGGAAATAAGAATATCTTTTCTTTCCCAAATATTTAATACGCCGTATTTTTGAGTTAAAGAAAAATCATTGAATTTTGAAAAAAACCATTCGCTAACAAGAGGGTGCAGAATCTTTTTTATATCCTCCATATTTCTTTCTTGAGCATTTAGAATTTCAGTCATATAAAAACAACCTCGCGTTTTCCGCGAGAATCATAGATTCTCGGGGTCTGAAAAATCCATTTTGGATTTTTCTGATTTTGCATTTTCCCTTTCGTGTCGGAAGGGCGATTTTTTTCAACTCGAGCCCAGGTTTGCTTCAAGTTTGCCTTCGAAATAAATGCAAACCTAAACTCTCGACTCGAGCATTGGAAAGCCGTTATGGATTAAAAATATTTGTCGCATTCCAATACTCTCGACCTCCTATGAAAATCGCATAGCAATAAATCTTATTAAAAAATAGTTATTTAATTAGTTATAAATCTGATGTTCGTGGGTTTATTAATTTATTGGAGGAAAAGTATTTAATATAATCTCCCGAATAAAATTTATGAGTATAGGGAAAAAAGTTAGTGATAAGATTAATACAGAAAATAGGAAATTTTCTGCCTCTAAAACTTCTAAGGGAAAACAAGAAGTTCGTGAAAAAGAAAAAACACTCAAGATTTCAATTAAAGAGGCCAGTGCTGCTTCTGTTATGACTGGTGCAGGAGATGCGTATGTTGTTCCTTATGCTCTTGCCTTAAATGCGAATAATGCTCAAATAGGATATTTAACAAGTCTTGCGGGTTTGATCGGGCCGAGTTCACAAATTATTGGAAGTAGATTTATGTATAAATATTCTAGAAAGAGATTGGTAATTAGTTCTGTTTTTTTACATGCCCTTATGTGGGTGGTTTTTTTGTTATTGGGACTGTTATACTGGCAAGGATTTTTAGAAGGAGAAAATGTTGCAATGATTTTTATTATATTATATTGTGCATATGCTCTTTTTGGTTCTCTCGGAGGACCTGCATGGTTTTCATTAATGGGAGATTTAGTTGACGCGAAAGAAAGAGGAAGATATTTTGGAAAAAGAAATAGAATTGCAGGAATAGTTAATATTTCTGTAACGCTTGTCGCTGCCTTTATTCTAGATTATACAAAAAATTATAATTTGGTTATATTCGGATTTATAATAATATTTAGTTTTGCGGCAATTGGGAGGTTTGTTTCTTGTTATCTTTTGACAAAACATTATTATCCTAAAATGAATATGAAAAGGGAAGATTATTTTTCTTTTTGGGAATTTATAAAAAAGGCTCCGAAAAACAATTTTGGCAAATTTGTTATTTTTGTCAGCCTTGTAACGCTTGGAACAAATTTTGCCGCTCCTTTTTTTGGAGTTTATATGTTAGAAGAACTGCATTATAGTTATACTTGGTTTACAATAGTTACATTGTCTGGGGGAGTGTTCACACTTCTTAGCATGCCGTTTTGGGGAAAAATTGGAGATAAATATGGAAACAGACAACTTATGAAAATAGGGATGTTTATGATTCCGGTCCTGCCTCTGCCTTGGATTATCTTTAAAAGTCCTGTTGCTTTAATTCTTACAGCCCAGTTGTTATCTGGACTTGGTTGGGCTGCGTTTAACTTGGGGTTATCAAATTATATTTACGACGCTGTTACTCCGGGAAGAAGAGGTTTTTGTGTTGCATATTTTAATGTAATTAATGGTGTTGGTGTTTTTATCGGTGCAATTTTAGGCGGATTATTTGCTCAATATATTCATATTTCATTCATAAATACTTTTTTCCTAATCTTCTTAATCTCAGCTATACTTAGGGTTTTGCCGGGATTTATTTTATTTCCAAAGATTAAGGAAGTTCGAGCGACTTCAAATAAAAAAGAAAATGTCTTGACTTCGATTTTATCTCCAGCAAGGCCATTGATTGATATGTTTCGTGGAGTAGTTTCAGTATTTAATTTTAAAATTTCAAAGAAAAAATAAGCAGGCGTGCTATTGAGAGATGCTCCGCAAAGTATATAAACAGGTATGAATACAATTTCATATGACTACATGTGCATACTATATATTTTTCACTAATCTTTCAAATAAACTAAAAATAAATATTATTCAGTCTTTAAGAAAAAAAGAGAGGAGTGTTGGTGAAATTGTTAATGGATTAAAAATGGAACAAAGTAAGGTATCTCATGCGCTGGCATCTTTAAAGTACTGTAGTATTGTTAAATCAAAACAGAAAGGGAAACAAAGGATATATTACTTAAATAAAGAAACAATAATACCTATTTTAAATTTAATAGATAGACATGAGAAGAAATCTTGCAAATTGTGCATGAAGAAGAGGTTGGGGAAATGAAAATAATTTATTTAATTCATGGATGGGGAGAAAGCCCTAAAAGTGAAGCGTGGTTTAAATGGCTCAACGAAGAATCTAAAAAAAGAAATTATAAATTAATAATTCCTGAAATGCCGAATACAAATAATCCAAAAATTGATGAATGGTTAAATAAACTTAATAATATTATTAAACCAAATGAAGATACTTACTTAATAGGTCATAGTATTGGTTGTCGGACAATTATGAGATATCTGGAAAAACTTCCAAAAGAAATTAAGTTCAGATGGATAATCTTCGTTGCTGGATGGTTTAATTTATTAGAATCTGCTTATGAAGATAATCAAGAAAAATATATAGCAAAACCTTGGTTAGAAATTCCAATTAATGCTGAAAAAGTTAAACAACACACTGATAAAGTTCTTGCTATCTTTTCTGACAATGACCCTTGTGTTCCATTAAGCGATTCAAAGATTTTTAGAGAAAAACTTGGTGCAAAAGTAATTATTAAAAAGAATGAGGAACATTTTAATGATACTATTAAAATTAAAGAAATGCTAAATTTTATAGAAAGATGAAACAAATCTATCTCGACAATGCAGCTACGACAAAAGTTGATGGAAAAGTTTTGAAAGCCATGATTCCGTATTTTAATGAAAAATATGGAAATGCGTCTTCACAACATCAAGTCGGACAAGAAGCAAAAAATGCGTTAGAGAAAAGCAGAAAGATAATTGCAAAGTCAATAAATGCAAAAACTAATGAAATAATCTTCACGTCGGGTGGAACAGAATCAAATAATCTTGCATTAAAGGGCTTATTTTTTGCAAACAGAGAGACTAACACAGGAAAAAATCATATTATAACAACAAGAATTGAACACGATTGTATTTTAAATTCTTGCAAATGGCTCGAAACTCAGGGAGCAAAAGTAACTTACCTTGACGTCGATAAAGAAGGTTTTGTTAATCCGAAAGATATTGAAAATGCAATCACAAACAAAACAATTCTTGTTTCAGTTATTCATGGAAATAACGAAATTGGAACAATTCAGGATTTGGAAGCAATTGGAAAAATATGCAAAGAAAAAAAAGTATTGTTTCATACAGATGCCTGTCAGAGTTACACAAAAACAGATTTGAATGTTAAAAAAATGAATTTAGATTTAGTTACATTGAACAGCCATAAAATTCACGGGCCGAAAGGTGTAGGTGCTTTATATATTCGAGAGGGGGTTAAGATAATTCCATTGTTCCATGGTGGAGGACACGAAAAAAAAATACGAAGCGGAACGGAAAATGTTCCTGGAATTATTGGATTTGCCGAAGCTGTTGAAACAATTGGAAAAAAAGATTTGAAAAGAATGGAAGAATTGAGAGATAAATTAATTGATAGTGTATTAAAAATTCCCAATACAAAATTAAACGGAGCAAGAAAAAAAAGATTATGCAATAATATTAATATTTCGTTTATGAATATTGAAGGCGAAGCGATTGGCGGGTATTTGGAAAATGAAGGAATTTATACGTCGACTGGAAGCGCGTGCCAGTCACATACTTTAGAATCAAGCCATGTTTTGAAAGCCATAAATTTGAGCCCGTTAGAAGCAAATAGTTCAATAAGAATGAGTTTAAGCAAATTTACAACGGAAGAAGAAATTGATTATGTTCTTAAAGTTCTTCCAAAAGTTGTTGAAAAATTAAGGAGGCTTAGCCCGCTTGTGAATTAAAATGAAAAAAATAAAATTTCCTAAAGATGAACAATCTCATGATAACATAATTGAGTGGTGGTATTTTAACGGAAATTTGAAAGACAAAAAAGGGAATAAGTATGCTTTTATGAATTGTCTATTTAAAGTTGATGTAAATCGTGTAAATATTCCCTTTCTAAAAATCCCTTTTAAAACAGCTTATTTCTCCCACTCTCTTTTATCAGATATCAAAAATAATAAATTTTATCCAAGGGTTAGCCCCTTATCAATTGTTTCTACTGATAGTTTTTCAAAACCCTTGCTTTTTATTAATTATACTAACCCTTCTTTAGAAGGATATACTAATTACATAATTGAGAATATTGAAAAATCCAGATATCATATAAAAACTAAGGATATAGATTTAATACTGACTTCAATAAAAAAACCATTATTAGAGGGGGGCAAGGGATTTATAAATCTCAATCCAAAAAAAACATATTATTATTCTTTAACTAATTTACAAACTAAAGGGAGAATAAAAATCAAAAATAAATGGATAGAAATTACAGGAAAGTCATGGATGGATCATCAGTGGGCAGATGTTCCTTATAGTGAAAATGAAAACAAATGGACTTGGTTTTCAATACAATTGCATAATAATATGGAAATTGTCTGTTTTGAATATGATGATGGAAAAAATAAAACATATTTTGCTAGTATCTCTTACCCAGATAATAAACAAAAGCATTTCTCTAAAATTGAATTTAAACCTCTCGGAAAAAAATGGAAAAGTAAAAAAACCGGAACAATATATCCTCTTTCTTGGGAAATTAAAATCCCTAAAGAAAAAATTACCTTAGAAGTTGAGCCACTAATTAATAATCAAGAGGTGAATTTTGGAACGATTAATTATTGGGAAGGTCCATTAAATGTAAAAGGAAAAATAGGCAAGAAGAATATTAAAGGAGAAGGATTTATGGAACTGGTTGGTTATCCTTCTGATTACACTAAAATAAAATTCTTAAGGGATGAGGCTGCTTGGGTTTTAAAGAAATCTTTATCTTTTGTTAAAAAAGAAATCAAAAAAAATATTGGATATTGAAATGGGAAAAAATAAAATTAAAGACAAATTTGAGGAAATTGGATGTGAATTTAAAAATGAAACTGCATGTGATGAAGACCTTGAGGAAGAAGATGTAGATATTGATGATGCAGAATCATCCAATTACGAAGATGAAGAATAAAAAATGAAAAAGATAACAGGAAAAGAAAAAATATCTGAATTAATTGGAGACAAAAGAGTTGTTGAAGTATTATTTGAAAATGGAATTATGTGTATGGGTTGCCATGCGGCTCCATTTGAAACTTTAGAACAAGGATGCAAAGCTCATGGAATGAGTAAAAAAGAAATTGATAAATTAATTGATAAGTTGAACAAAGAATAAAATGTCGCTACAATATTCAAAAAAATTAATGAAGCATTTCAAGAATCCGAAGTTTGTCAAGAAATTGAAGAACCCCGATGCTGTTGGCGAAGTTGGAAATATAAGATGCGGCGACATAATGAGATTAGAATTGAAAATTGATCCCAAAACTCGCAAGATAAAAGATATTGGATTTCAAACTTTTGGGTGTCCGGCGGCAGTTGCAAGTTCAGATGTTGTTTGTGAAATTGTAAAAGGAAAAACATTGAAACAAGCAGAAAAAGTGGGCAAGGATGATATTGTAAAAAAACTCGGTGGAATGCCTCCAATAAAAATTCATTGTTCTATTTTAGGTATTGAAGCATTGAGAAAAGCAATTAAGAACTATGAGGAAAAAAATAAATTGGAAGGGAAAAAGTAAGATGAAATATAAAAGATGATAAATAAAAAGGCACCGGATATTGAATTGAGAGCTTTCCATGAAGGAAAGATAAAGAAGATTGACTTATTTGATTATCGCGGAAAATGGGTTGTATTATTTTTTTATCCTGCGGATTTTTCATTTATCTGCCCGACAGAACTCAGTGAGTTGGCCGAAAATTATGAATTGTTAAAAAAAATGAATGTAGAAGTTTTATCTATAAGCACAGATACTGAATTTGCCCATAAGGCCTGGCACGAAACATCCGAGATAATAAAAAAAGTTAAATTTCCGATGCTAGCAGATCCGACAGGCAGAATCTCCAAAATTTATGGCACCTATATTGAAGAAGAAGGACTAAGTGTAAGGGCAACTTTTATTATAGATCCCGAGGGAGTTATTAAGGCTTATGAATTTCATAATAATGATATTGGTAGAAGTATTGAAGAATTGATTAGAAAAATCCAGGCCGCGCAATTTGTAAAAGATAATAAAGGATTTGTTTGTCCCATGAATTGGAAACCTGGAAAAGAAGCACTGAAGCCAGAATTAAATATTATTGAAAAGATATAATTAGAAACTGGAATATAAATAAAATTGTAAGAATAAAAATATGGCAGATAGAAAACGCAGAAGTTTATTGAAAGCAATAAGTTGGTGATTCGTTGCAGTGTTAATTACATTTGTAATAAGTTTTATTATAACTAAAGAAATCCTTATTGCAGCAACAATCGGCTTAACTGACAGCTTTATTAAGATATTTGCATATTATTCCCATGAAAGACTTTGGGAGAAGATAAATATTTGGAGAGTTAAAAACTAAGATGAAAAAAATAGGAAATTTTTTACCCCATTCAAATCAAGAAAATTTGAAGGTGAAGAAAATTGAACTTTCAAAATTAGAATATCCCTATGATAGTCTGGAGTCATACATCGACGAGAAAACAATGGAAATTCATCACGACAAACATCATCAAACTTATGTTGATAAATTCAATGCACTAATCGAAGCGAATAAAGAATTAGAAGGAAGAACACCCAAAGAGATAATTATGGATATTGAAGATGTTGACGAGAAAATAAGAACTGCTGTAAGAAATCATGGTGGCGGAGTTATTAATCATAATTTTCTCTGGAAAATCTTGAAAAAGAATACAGAACCTAAGGGAAATATTCTTAAGGAAATAGAAAAAGAATTTGGAAATATTGATAAATTTAAAGAAGAATTTAAAAAATCTGCCATGAGTTTATTTGGAAGTGGCTGGACTTGGCTAGTTCTTGACGACGGCAAATTAAATATCATTAACACATCAAATCAGGATTCTCCATTAAGTATGGGAATGATTCCATTATTAACAATTGATTTGTGGGAACATGCATATTATTTGAAATATCAAAATAGAAGAGCAGATTATATTGATAATTTTTTTCATGTGATTAATTGGGAGAAAGTAAATGAAATATTCTTGGAGGAAAATGTGAATGGATAAAGCGATAAAAATTCTTGTTGACGAGCATAAAAATATCTTAAAACTAGCTGATGCTCTTGAAAAAGAATGTAATAAGATTAAATCTGGAGAAAAAGTTAATGAAGATTTCTTTAAGAAAGTTATAGATTTTATAAGGAATTATGCGGATAAATTTCACCATGCTAAAGAGGAAGATATTTTATTTAAAGAATTCTGCAAGACTGCAGAAAAAGGATGTTTGCATTGTAATCCTGTTGAACAAATGTTATATGAACATGATATTGGAAGAAAATTTGTTAGGGGAATTGAAGAAGGAATAAAAGAGAAGGATAAAAGAAAAATTGTAGAGAACTCACTTGGTTATGTCAATTTAATAAGAGAGCATATTTTCAAAGAAGATAATATTTTGTATCCTATGGCAGAAAATTCATTTGATAAAAGAACCAAGGAAGAAATTCTAAAAAAGTTTAATAAAATAAGTAAAGATAAAAAAATTGAAGAAAGGAAATATTTTTTATTTGTGAGGGGATTAAATTGAACAAGAATATCTATGAGTTAATCGAATATCCAAAAGAAGGAATCTTAAGCAAGAATATTCATAAAGATAACAAATCAGATGTAACATTATTTTGCATGACAAAGGATGCAGAGATGTTAGAACATACTTCAACAAGAGAAGGATTTATTTATGTTTTAGAAGGTGAAGGTATCTTTAATTTAGAAGGGAAAGATATTAAAATGAAAAAAGGGACACTTATAATTATGAATAAAAATGAAAAGCACTCTTTAGGTGCTAATAAAAATCTGTCATTTTTATTGACTTTAATTTAATAAAAAATGGAAAACAAATCTGTAGGATTATTAATTATTGGAATTGCAGTTGTAATGGTAATTATAGTTATTATTTTTAATTTTGCATTAAATTCTATTGTTGGAGTATCATGCAGTATGGGGTCATCATGCACGATGTATGATACAATAAAGGTTCAGACATGGATAAGTCTTGCAATTGTTGCAGTTATATTTATAATAGGTTTAATTATAATGTTCTCAAAACCAAAAGAGAAAATAGTAATTAAGACAATAAAAGAAAAGAAGAAAAAACTAAATCTTGATGGGTTGGATAATAAAGAAAAAGAAGTTGTGAAAATTCTTGAAGAAGAAAATGGAACAATATTTCAAGCAACATTAATGGAAAAGATTGGAATTGGAAAAGTTGGAATTACTCGCTTGTTAGATAAGCTTGAAGCAAAACAAATTATTGAAAGAAAACGACGTGGGATGAATAATGTTGTTGTTTTACGCTAAAAAATAGAGTGAATATGACAAAGAAAAAAAAGAATGAGATTTATTGGAGAAAGTATATTTCTATATTCTTTATTGTATTTCTAATAATATTAATACTCACTTTTATTGATTTCTTAATTCACTCCTTAAGTAAAGAATATGCTGTTCCAGATTATTATTTCAGAAATAAGATAATCTTCGGAACAATTATAGGTTTGATAATCTATTTCCTTGTTAAAAATAAAAATCCGTTAATTAAATCACTAACTTTTTCTGTGGTTGTAAGTGTATTGTTGCAGATAAGATATTTCTTAGAAGGATATCCAATAAGATTTGTGATAGAATTTCTTGCAATTCATTTCATAATCTTATTTATTGTTTCTATAATAACGTTTAAATATTTAAAGAGATTAATATAAAAAGAGATAAATAATATGAAAAGCTCAATAGTTATTTTATTAGTAATTGTAGCGATACTGGTAATTGGTGGTGTTTTTTACATTGCTATAGGTAGCAATCCTTCTTCTAAGAATATTGAAGGAACTGGCACTCAGAATTCTGGAAATGAAATAGATAGTAATACTCCAAGTGAAACTAATACTAACACTCCAAAAACATATAATACAGAGATAAAGAATTTTGCATTTAATCCTATAACTTTAACTATAAAAAAAGGAGATAGTGTTAAATGGACTAATATAGATTCTGCAAAACATACAGTAACTTCTGATTCTGGAAATGAATTAGATTCTGAATTGCTGACGAATGGAGAAACATACTCACATACATTTAATGAAGTTGGAACCTATAATTATCATTGTGCACCACATCCTATGATGAAAGCAAAAATAATTGTTCAATAATTTACAGAGAAAATTATAAATCCTAAGGAAATTGTATTTGAATGATATTTGAGATACCGTTAGTAATTATCCTTGGAATCGCTACAATAGTTTCAGTTTTTATAACTGCAAGTTTTGGTATGGCAATGCATATCTTCAAAAAAGATGTTTTCAAATATCATAAACTTTTTGCATCTTTAACAATCACTCTAGCAATATAAAAATGGAAAAAATATCAGAAGCGATGTTAATTGAGCATCAAAGATTGTATAATCTCTTGGAAAGATTAGAAAAAAATTTAGATGGTAATGACAAAAATTGGAAAGAATTATTTAATGAATTTAAATGGAATTTAGAAAAACATTTTTTTGTTGAGGAGAAAGCAATATTTGACTTGTGCAATTCTGATTGTGGAGAAAGAATTCCAGAGATATTTGATTTAATGAAAGAACATGGGGAAATTATTTATTTGATGAATGAAATTGATGATGAATTAGATGATAATCTTAAAAAAAACTTGTTGGAGATTAAGAGAATGTTAATTAAACATTCTAATTCTGAAGACGAGAGTTTTTATCCATTATTAGATGAAGAATTAAGCGAAGAAAGAAAGTTAGAAATTTTATCTCGAATTAAAGAAATTGTTCATTAAGAATTCTAAAAATATAAATTGAAATTATTGCCGTTGTTGCCAATTGTATTAATGGGCTTATTCCAATTCCAAAAATTGTTGGCATTAATTTTGTATAGGCCCATCTTCCAAGATTAAGATTTACTTTCTCAATTATTGATGCAGTAATTAAACCTAAGATTATAATTAAGAAATAATCATTCTTCTTTGGTTTATTAATCCAATTTATGCTTTTATTTCTTAGAGATATTATTAAGAATATTCCTAAGATTATTAACATATCTGTGAATGATGCTAAAAGTAGATGAAGAATCGGAGAAATTCCAGATTTATCAATGTATAAAAAATAATGAGACAATTCCCAAATTAGATTTATTACTAAGATTATCGACGAGAGGATAAAAATATTCCTGATTTTCATAATTAAATTAGGATCTTCTTCTTTAAATTTTTATCTGAAACTAGTTTCTCCAAAGAGAATATATAATATCTTTTTCTTGAAATACTAATTAAATTTGGAGTTAAAATGGACGAACAAAAAAACAATGCAGTAATTGTAAAGAAAACTGATTGGGAGTTTTTCCTTCAGGTAGGAATAGTTATTGTGCTCGCAGTACTGTTGTTTTATAATGTTAATAAGACAGGAAATGTTACTGGTGGAGTTATCGGAACAGTATCTGCTTCAGAAATAATTCCTAAGGGAGTTCCAGAGATTTACGGAAAAGAATTAGGAGTTAGTTACGACGGTGTTTCTACAAGTAATCCGCAATTGGCAGATACAACTATTGAAATTCTTTCTAATATTGATAGAACTGTGACCTTGACAGGAGATGATTTGCAGAGATACATTAAGATTGGAAGTATGATTGCATGTGAATATTGTTGTGGTGCAGAGACATTAGTTTTTAGCAATGGACAACCTGCATGTGGATGTGCTCATAGTTATTCTATGAGAGGATTAGCTAAATATCTTATCAAAAACCATGGAGATGAATTTACAGATGATCAAATCCTTGAAGAGCTTGGAAAATGGAAGGTTTTATTTTTTCCAGGGGTGCATGAACAAAAAGCAGCGATATTGAAAAGTCAAGGAATTGAACTTAGTTATATCAATTTAGCAAGCAACAAATACCGTGGAATTGAACAAGGACAAACATCTGACGGAGCAATGGTAGGTGGCTGTTAAAGTGGATTGCTATTGCACAAATGAAAACAAGGAGAGAAAACAATGGATACAAAGAAATTAATTTTATGGATTGTTATTGCTATACTTGCAATTGCAATAGTTTATGTAGTGTTTTTCAAAACAAGTGGCACAGCAGCTGCAGTATCTGGTGGGAAAATTGATACAACTGGTTGGACAGAGAATGAAAAGATGAACTATGAAATGCATGGGACAATCCCTGCACGAGTTGGAAGCAGTACATCGAGCGGATCAGGTATGGTGGGAGGTTGTTAATTTGAAAGATTGTTGTTCTCCCACACCTAATAACAAAGAAATGAAAGGAGGAAAAATTCATATATAAAATGGACAAAAAAATCATTTTGTGGATAATAATAGCTATCCTTGTAGTTGCAGTGATATACATAACCTTTTTTAGAGGCGGTTCAACAGGAAGTGCAATAAGTGCTGTACAATCTGCTGGGCAAACTGCATCTAGTGGAATGGTTGGTGGCTGCTAAAATATTTATTTTTTTGATTTTTTATTTTTCATAATTAGTAAAGAAATTGCTTAAAAATTCACAATCCCACCGTTCGCTGATGCTCACTTCGGAGCAAGCTCGGGAGTATTTGTGAATTTTTTGCTTTGCACCAGCAATTTCAGTCTCCAGGAAAAAATAGATATTTTTTCAGGGCCATTCAAAATCATAGATTTTGAAGGTTCCAAATCTGGCACAGCAAGCTGTGGGGTATTGACCCAGATTTAGAAACAAAGAAAATGCAAATATAGAAAACAAAATAGTTTTCTATCCCTAAAAATTGAGAAAGTCTTAAGGAAACAGGAAATTTTTAAGATGAAAAAAATAACAAATTTTTTACCTTTTCAAATCAGGAAAAATTTAAGATGCGGAAAACAGGAATTTTCCGTCTCGTTAAAAACAGGAAATTTTTAAGATGAAAAAAATAACAAATTTTTTACCTTTTCAAATCAGGAAAATTTGAAAATGAACAAAAAAATAACGATTATAATATTAGTAATTTTATTAACTGTGTTTGTTGGAGCATATTTAATAAAACAAAAAGATCCAAGAATCCCCATTACTATTTATAAAACCCAAAGTTGCGGATGTTGCGAAGGTTTTATATCTGAATTAACTAAAGGTGGATTTGATGTTAAAATGAATGTTGAGGATAATATAGATATAAAAGGAAAATATAACATTCCAGAAGAAATGCGAAGTTGTCATACTTCTTTTGTTAAGGGTTATTTTGTAGAAGGACATGTTCCTCTTGAAGCTATAAATAAATTAATTGAAGAATCTCCTGAAATTGATGGGATTGCATTACCTGGAATGCCTTCTGGTTCTTTGGGAATGCCAGGAATAAAAGATGGACGACTTAAAATATATTCTATCACCAATGGAACAGCTTCTATTTTTATGGAAATATGAAAGAATTTCCTACTTTCAACATGGAAAATAAGAGATTTTCCATGCCATTCAAAACAAAAAGTTTTGAAGGAAACAGGAAGTTTTCAAAATGTGAAAAACTTCCTATTTTTCACCTTTTAAATTCAGGAAGAATTCAAAATGAATGCAATTAACAATCTTTTAAAGAAAAGGTGGAATCCATTTGCTTTCAGAGTTGTTTCTCTTATTGTTTTTATCTTTATAATAATTATTCTTTATCTTGGATCTTTGAAATTAATTTTTAATTTTAATAGTAATTCAGTTATGTTCATTTTGTGGACTTTGTGGTGGCCATTTTTGTATATTAGTTTATTATTTCTTGGGAGATTTTGGTGTGGTTTTATTTGCCCGATTGGGTTGTCAAATGAAATGGGAAATTCTATTAGAAAGACAAAAAAAGATTATCTGATAAAATATGGATTTATTCCTTTTGTGATATTCTTTCTAATTGTGTTCTGGGAGCAGGTTTCTGGATTGTTCTCGTCGACAAAAATAACTTTAATTTTTCTGGCAACTTTTCTTATCTCCTCTTTTATTGCAGGTATTTTAATGCCTAGATGGGGATTTTGCAAACATTTTTGTCCTATTGGTTCTTTGTTTGGACCCTTTAGCAGACTTTCTTTTTTAAGTATCAGAACAAATAGAGAAATTTGTAAGTCGTGCAAAACGAAAGAATGTATTAGAGGAGGAAAAGTTGAGCCATGTCCAATGTTTAATGATGTTCCTAATTTAAACAGCAATAAAGATTGTCTTTTATGCACTAATTGTATAAAAAATTGCCCGTATGATTCTGCTAAATTAAGTTTTGTAAAACCAGGAGAGGAATTAATTAAGAAATCAGGATTTAATCTTCCGGAATCTTTGTTTATTATAGCCTTGCTTGGATTTAGTGTTTTATTGACGACAAGAGGAACCAATATTTTTAGATTAATTGAATTTAGCGGAGTTTGGATAAGAGCGTTTGATTTTGTATTTGGAATCGGGTTCTTTATTTTGGCTTATTTTATTATAACCTATATTTCGACTAACTTAGACAAAGGAAATAAAAATTTTAAAATCAATTTAATAAATGGAGGATATGTATTTTTACCTTTGGTTTTTTCTTTAATGTTTTTCTTAATTGTCTTTGGATTTATAACTCCCTTAACCAATATAGATGGAAATATAATTGCTTTGAGTAAATATACTCTCTTAGGCATCGGAGGAATTTGGGGCTGGAAACTTGCAAAAGATATTTTTGAAAAAAGAAATTTTGTTTATAGAATTTCAATAATCTTGATTATATTATTCTGGGTTTTGGCTTTAATTCCAGGTCCATTAAATATTTTTCCAGATAATACCGGAATTTATTTTGCAAAAAGAGGCGAAACAATTAATATGAGAGCGTTTAGTATGGGATTTGATCCTACAGTAATTAAGATTGAATCCGGAGAAGGATTTGATATAAATGTGACAAACCAAGATATGGTTCATTCCTTTGTTATTAATGAATTAAATATCAGTGTTAATATTCCTAGCGGGAAAAATAGGCTTATAAGGTTTGGTAATCTTGAAAAAGGAAAGTATGAATATTATTGTGCAATTCCAGGACATAAGGAAGCTGGAATGAAAGGAGTGTTAATTGTGGAATAAAGAAAACAGGAAGTTTTCTAATTCTCCATTTTTGGAGAATATAAAAAATGGATAATAAAATGTATAAAAAATATATTCGCCAAAGATTATTTAAGTCTGATCCTGAAAGTATTCACAATTTAATAATCTATTTAGGAAGAGTTATGGCTTTCACTAAGCTCTCAAGATTATTAAGATTTAATTTTGTTTTTAAGGATAAAAGACTGGAAAATGAAATTATGGGAATCAAATTTGAAAATCCCGTCGGACTTTCTGCTGGTTTTGATAAAAATGCGCAACTTACAGATTTTATTCCTGATTTAGGATTTGGATTTATAGAGATAGGGAGTGTTACTGCAAATTTTTGTGAAGGAAATCCAAAGCCAAGACTTCATCGGCTTGTAAAAGATAATGCAATTATTGTTCATTATGGTTTAGCAAATCAAGGTGCAGAGAAAATTTATCAAAGATTGAAATATAAATGTTTTAGAATCCCTCTTGGAATTAGTATTGCGAAAACAAATGATTCTACAATAAAAGGGGAGAAAAGTGTGGAAGATTATTTTAAGAGTTTTGAATTGTTAAAGAATATTGGAGATTATATTACAATAAATATAAGTTGTCCTAATTCAGGAGACGGGAGAAGTTTTGAAGATCCTTTTTTACTGGAGTCCCTATTAAAAAAAATTGAAAAGGTTAGAAGGAATGAGAAGATAGTATTAAAAATTTCTCCAGATATTAATGAGGGAGATTTAAATTCTATTATTAACCTTTCAAAGCGATACAAAATAAATGGATTTATTATTAGTAATCTATCAAAAAAAAGAGAAAATCTCAGCGAAGATGAAAATCTAAAATATGTTGGTGGAATTAGCGGAAGGCCCGTTCAATATAAATCAGATGAGTTAATAAAGAAAGTTTATAAGAAAACAAAAGGAAAATTTGTGATTATTGGCTCTGGAGGAATATTTAGTGGAGAAGACGCCTATAGAAAAATAAAAAACGGAGCAAGTTTAATTCAATTAATAACCGGAATGATTTATGAGGGCCCAGGAATTGTAAAAAAGATTAATCGGGAAATAGTTGAATTGCTAGAAAAAGATGGGTTTAATAATATTCAGGAAGCTATAGGAATAAATGCTCGAAACTAGTTACACCAAACCTTTTATAATAACTATTGATTAAGTTGATTAATGAAAAGAAGGTATTCGTTCCCCTCAAATGAGACAAAGATTAATGAGAGACAAAGTAATTCAGAATATTGAACGAAAATTAAATTTATCGTAAATAAACAAAGAAGGAGAAAGTTAAATGAAAAAAATAGAAATTTTTTACCTCTCAAACTTAGGAAAAGTTCAAGATACAGAAAATAGGAAATTTTCTGTCTCATTAAGAATAGGAAATTTTTAAGATGAAGATAAAGAATATATTAAAAGATGAAAAAATATTGACAATTATAATTGCTGTTTTGGTTGTTTTATTTGCAATTTTATTATCGTTTCCAAACATGACTAGTCCTATAAAAGATATTATGAGTAAAGAAAAAATTTATTCTGTTGATATTATTAAAATTAATGGGTGTGATGATTGTTTTGATTTAAATAGGGTATTAACTGTTGTGAAAAAAGATAATAGCATAGAGATAAAAGAAATTAAAGACTTAGATTACAAAAGCAAAGAAGCAGAATCATTAATAAAAGAATATGGAATAAAAACAACCCCTGCCCTAATAGTAAAATCAAGGGGAATAGAAAAAAGAGAATTCAACAAAGAAATATTTTCCTCAGGTAAAAATTATCTTCTTTTCGATAAGTCAGTTCCATATTTAGATTTGTCTTCTGGAGAAATTAAAGGAAAGGTTGATTTTAAAGAGATTCAGGATAGTTCGTGTAAAGAATGCCCAAGTTTATCCTCGCTAGAAAAACAATTAGAAGCCCTTGGTATTAAAAAGAAAAATTATGAAATAATTGATTCATCACAAGAAGAAGGAAAGAAGTTAATAAAAGATAATAACATTAGATTTTACAATAATTTAATTATAGGAAAAGAAATTAAGGCATATTGGTGGATATTTCCAAGTTTGAGTAAGGCATTGACAGAAGAGAAGGATTATTATGTATTTTCAGAGCCGATTGTGTATCCTTATAAAGATGCAATTACGGGTATGATTAAAGGAAAAGTAGAAGTAATTTATGTTACAGCAAATGACTGTAATGATTGTTCTAATGTTTCAGTTTTAAAAGAAGATTTTGAAAAATCCGGCGTTTATATTGCTAAAGATAAATATATTGATTACTCGTCGGGAGAAGGGAAACAGATAACTTCTAATTATAATATAAATGCTGTGCCAACAATTATACTTTCAAAAGAGATATTAGATTATCCCAGATTATCAGAAACCTTGAAAGAATTAGGGACTTTTGAAAAAGACGATTCTTTTGTTTTTAGAGAATTAAAAAAATTAAATCTAAAATATAAAGAAATATGAATTTAAAAACAAAAGCCGTGAGTTATGGAGTTTTGGCAATTGTTATAGTTTTGGGTTTGAATTTTACAATTTTATATTTATTGAATTTCCCTTCGATGGCAACTGAAATAATTCAAAAATATTGGATTCTCATAGTTTTATTAATTGGAGGTTTTGGTTTGCAGATAGGATTATTTACTTATTTCCGAGGATTGAATGCAATAAGCTGTTCCACAACTGTTGCTTCTGGAAGTATATCCAGTGTGAGTATGATCTTGTGTTGTTCTCACTATTTACTAAATATACTTCCTTTTTTAGGAGCGGTCGCTGGAATTTCAGGATTAACCGCGTTATCAAAATATACTTTACAATTTTTAATTATCGGAATAGTTTCTAACATCTTTGGTGTGGGGGTTATTTTTTATCAATCAAATAAATTTAGGAAGTTGAGGAAATATTAAATGGAAAATAAATTTTTAATTTTTGGTGTTGTTTCTTTAGTTGTCCTGTTAAGTATTGCGGTTGTTATAAAATTAAATAGAACTGGAGATGCAATCAACAACGAAGATTTAAACAAATATAGGTCTGAGAAAATTCCGCAGGAGTGCAGACTTTCACAAGGAGAAAATCTCCAATCATGGAAAGAACATTTGGGACATCATCAGGATACACTTTACTGTCTAGATTATTATAAATGAAAATACAAAAATTTCTAATTTTTGTCCTTCAAAAACAAGAAGTTTTAGAAGAAATAAGAAATTTTTTGTCTTTTACAAATAGGAAATTTGAAAAATAAAAATGGAAAAATTGAAAGGAGGTAAACAACATGGATAAGACTGCTTGGATTTTGTTAATAATTTTATTAGTTGTTATTGGTGTTTTTGCAATTATCTCGTTTGGATCTGATGGGGGAGGTAGTACTGGGAGCTCAATTGCCTACTCATCTGCAAATCAGTACAGTGGGGGCGGATGTGGTAGATAATTAATCTAATTTAAAATGGAATTTAAATGCAATATTTGTAATAGAAATTTTAATTCAGAAGAAAGTCTGAGACAGCATAATGAAATGAAACATCGTATTGAAGAAAAAAAGGCGAAAATAAATATGAGAAAATATATTATAATATCTTTATTTGTATTAATTGTTCTCTTTTCTATTCTTACAATTAGCTCTTATATGAAAAAACCTGGGAAATTTGATGAGTTTGCACAATGTCTGACTGAAAAAGGCGCTGTGATTTATGGGAATGATTACTGTCAATATACTCTAAAACAGTTTGGAATGTTTGGAAAATCCAAGAAATATCTTAATTATGTAAAATGTATAGATAATGAAACATTATGCGACACTAAAGGAGTTAAAATAACTCCAACATGGGAAATTAAAGGACAGACGTATGAACAAGTTCAAAGTTTTGAAAAATTATCTGTTTTAAGCGGATGTGAAATATAAATGGAAAAATTGAAAGGAGGTAAATAAAATGAGTTGTTGTGGCGGAAAAAAGAAAGGAAAGAAGAAGTAGAAGAGATTAAAAAATATGTCTAATTGTACAAAAGATATTTAAATATTAGAGTATTCTAATATACTTATGGATAAACTTTATGAAATTCATGCGGAAATGTGTAAAATCTTCTCTAATCCAATTAGATTGGAAATCTTAAATTTATTGAGAGATAAAGAAATGTCTGTAACCGAGATTATAAATAAATCAAAATTAAGTCAAGCGAATATATCTCAACATTTGTCAATAATGAAATCGAGGGGGATTGTTGCAGCAAATAGAAAAGGCAAGAATATATACTATCGGATTACAAATCCAAAGATTATCAAAGCATTTGATATTATAAGAGAGGTTCTAGTTGAAAAATTAAAAAGAGATAGGAAATTGTTAATTAAATTATAAAATGCAAGATAATCTAACAAAATTAGATAATGTAACAAAAATATTGTTGATTGTGTTAGTTGTAGCTATAACTTACTTTTTTGTATTTTTAATAATGGGTTCTTTTTTTATTAAACAACCCACATCTATGATGGAGGTGATGAATCAAACGATATATGGAAGCAATAGGACAAGCATACTTATTTTTTCATTGATTATTGCTTTATCTATTGGAATTATTTTTTCATTTTACTTATCTAAAATTCAAACAAAAGATAAAGAGTATCATATCATTAAAAAAGCCTTATCAAAAGATGAAAGAACAATCTTAGACGAAATAAAAAAAGCCGGCGAGGTAACACAAGATTCATTAAGATTTAGATTAAATTGGAGTAAAGCAAAGATTTCAACTATTCTAACCAATCTTGATAAAATGAGTCTAATTCAAAGAGAAAGAATTGGGAAAACCTATAAAGTGTATTTGCAGAAATGAGTTTAAAACGGTTTAGATGACAAAGTAGATATATTTATTGTTCGTCCAATTTTAAATTAAAAATGAAAAAAACAATGTTGATAATGTCAGTATTTAGTATGTTATTATTAAGTATGACTTTGGTTTATGCACAGGAAAATTTTAATGAAACAAAGAAATTAATCGACTCTGAGATATCTTGTGATAGATTAACAAATGAACAGATTGAAGCCATGGGAGATTATTATATGGAACAGATGCACCCAGGAGAAGCTCATGAAATGATGCATAAAATGATGGGTGGTGAAGATTCAGAAACAGTTAAATTAATGCATATAAATATGGCAAAATCAATTTATTGCGGAGAGACTAATCAAGAAATGATAGGAATGATGAGTACTGGAGATAATAATGGTGAAATGATGAGTAATGAAATGATGGGGGGAAATATGATGGCGAGTGGAAATGGAATGATGTCTAGTGGGATGATGGGAAACAGTTATTATCAAACCACTCAAAACAGCCCTTATCAAAATAACTTTCTTGGATTTCAAATATTTTTCTATATTATACAGGTTCTTATTATTGTTATTTTAATCTTGATGATAATATTATTAATAAATAAATCAAAGAGGAGTGCAAAACAAAAAGGGAGGAAAACAAAATGAAAGATGACAATAACTTATTAATTGGAATAATAATTGCAGTAGCTGTGTTTTTGCTTTTAGGAATGTTTGGTTTTGGCGGAATGATGGGCGGAGGTTATGGTATGATGGGAAATTGGGGCTACGGTTTTGGAGGAATGTGGATTTTTGGATTTTTATTTATGACATTAATTTTAGTAGCATTAATTCTATTTATCTTATGGTTAGTTAAACAATTGCAAGACGATAACAAGAGAAGATGAAACAAATATTAATATTAGGTGGAGGGATAGGTGGTTTAGTAGCAGCTAATAAACTTCGCAAAAAACTGAGCAAAGAACACAAAATTATTCTAATTGATAAGAATGACAAGCACATTTATGCCCCATCTTTTTTATGGGTAATGGAAGGAAAAAGAAATGCTGAAAAAATACAAAAACCGCTTGAGCGTCTTAAAAGAAAAGGAATTAGTTTTGTTAATGAAGAAATCACAAAAATTTTGCCAGAAAGAAATATTGTTAAGACAAATAAAAATGAATTTAATTATGATTACCTTATTATTTCTCTTGGAGCTGAACTTGCTCCTGAAAATATTAAAGGGCTTTCTCAGGCAGGATATAATCTTTATCAACTTGAAGAAGTGGAAAGATTAAGAGATGACTTAAAGAATTTCCAGGGTGGCAAAGTTGCTGTTGTTATTTCTTCTCTCCCTTTCAAATGCCCAGCTGCTCCTTATGAATCTGCTTTTCTTCTTGATGAATATTTCTCCAAGAAAGGAATAAGAAGAAAAACAGAAATTAATATTTTTACTCCAGAGACATTACCAATGCCTTCAGCAGGCCCAGAAAATGGTAAGATAATAGCGTCGATGCTTGAAAAAAGAAATATAGAATTTAATCCGGAACTCCAATTAGTTTCTGTTAACTCAAATAAAAAAGAACTAAAATTTAAAGAAGGGAAAATAGTTAATTATGACATGCTGATTTTTGTTCCTCCCCATCAAGGTCCAAAGGTTATAAAAGATTCTAAATTAGGAAATGAATCGGGTTGGATTCCTGTTGATAAAAATACACTGAAAACAAAATATGATAATGTTTTTGCGATTGGTGATGTCGCTTCTATAATATTGGATTCAGGAAAACCTTTATCCAAGGCAGGAGTTTTTGCTCATCTTGAAGCAGAAGTGGTAGCAGAGAATCTTGCTGCAGAGATTAACGGTTTAAATCCTAATAAAAAATATGACGGACAGGCTTATTGTTTTCTGGAATTAGGTTATGGCAAATCTGGTTTTGCCGGCGGTAATTTTTATGCCAAACCTTCTCCTATGATAAAAATGAGAAGACCTGGGAGATTATGGCACTGGGGAAAAATTTTACTTGAAAAATATTGGTTTTGGAAATTTTTTTGATGAAAGAGAAAAAGAACAAATGGAAAATACAAAAAAAGTTGAATGGATACTGAGGATTGGTGTATTTGGAACTTTTCTAGGACATGGGGTTTTTGCTTTGTTAGGTGAACAAAGTTGGATTCCTTATTTTACTTCGATTGGTATTTCAGAAGCTATGGCAATTACATTGCTTCCACTTATAGGATTAATAGATATTTTAATAGCTGTTTTTGCTTTAATAAAACCAGTTAGGGCTGTTCTTATTTATGCAAGTATGTGGGCTTTTATGACAACTCTCATCCGTCCAATTGCAGGAGAACCAGTGTGGGATTTCGTTGAGAGAACTGCAAACTGGGCTGCTCCACTGGCTTTATTGTATTTGCGAGGACTACCTAAAACATTAAAGGAATTTTTTAGTTAAAATTTGTAATCAAAAAGTCCTTGAGTTTTTGTTTTGGACTTTTGGATGTTCAAGATTCTAACAGCATCTTTTAAGATGCGGTTTTTGTCAAGAATCTTGACATAAAAGATAAAGCATAAAATGAACTCACAAAATTTAATCAATGAATTAGCAGAAGGATACACTCCTAGCAAATATGATGAAAAATATTTAAAAGAAAAGATAAATGAAATTTTAGAATTTATGCTTCCAATAATCAAAAACATTATTAAAAATAAAGAAGAAAAAGAGACATTTAGATTATGGGATGCTATAAAAGAAGATAAAGAAATTGAAAAGTTATTAATAAAGTTGATTGAGAAAATAGACATGCCTGTTGTAATCTATGTTGCAAGCAAGTTTAAGAATAATAGGTATTTCGGCACTAAAATAGTTGAAGAGGCTCAAAAATGGAAATAAAAATATTAGATTTTACAGGGAAATGGTGCTCAAGTTGCATTGTCTTAGACAAGATGATGGAGTCTGAAATTATTCCTAAATATAAAAATAAAGTGAAGTTTATTAAAATTGATATTGAAGAAGGTGAAAATTTAATAAAACAATACAAAATTCTTTCTGTGCCAACCTTAATTCTTTTAAAGAATAATAAAGAAATTTGGAGAAAAAGCAGTTCTATAACTAAAGATGAAGTAATAAAAGAGTTGAATAAGGCGCTTAAATAACAGATGATGTTGAAAAGTTTGTAAGATTTTGTTAAAGCTATTTTGGAAAGAAGTGGAATCAGCAACTTTAAAAACTATTTTCGCAATTGTTTTTACATGAAAAATAAAAACCCTGTTGAATTTAATAAATCAATTTTAATTTTACTGGGGAGTTTAATGTTAGTTCTTATCTTTTTTCTAATTTATTTTTCTATTCCTAAAACTAATGAAGGAATTAAAAATGTTGGAATTGGTAATTTGCCTCCAAGGGGAAATCCAAATGCAAAAATAAAAATTATTGAATTTTCTGATTTTCAATGCCCTGCATGCAAAGCCTCGCATCCAACTATGGACAGAATTTTTCAAGATTACCGAGAAGAAGTTGTTTTATATTACAGATATTTCCCCTTATCAATGCATGAAAATTCTTTTATTGCTGCTGAAGCAGCAGAATGTGCAAATGAACAGGGAAAATTCTGGGAGTATCATAATATTTTATTCGACAACCAAGACAAATTGGACAAAGAAAATTTAAAAAGATATGCAGAACAAATTAAATTAAATTCAGAGAGATTTAATAGTTGTCTTGATAATGAAGAAACCAAAGAAATTATTTCAACAGATTTAAATGAGGCAAAGGCTTTAAATCTAAAAGGCACCCCGACTTTTTTTATTAATGGTAAAGAAGTTTTTGGCGGAAATGAACAAGAACTAAGAAAATTAATCGAAGAGGAATTAAAAAAATGAAAATACAAAAATTAAAAATTTTTGTCCTTCAAAAACAGAAAGTTTTAGAAGAAATAAGAAATTTTTTGCCTTTTAAATTCAGGAAAAATTCAAAATGAGCGCAGAATTGTTGAGGAATCATAGAAATTTAAATATGTACTCTAAATTATATTCTATACTCGCTTTTTTTGGATTTATAGACTTAGAGAAGATAAGAAAAAAATATCTTACTAATCTTAATGGCAAAATACTGGACATTGGTGTCGGGGATGCAGGAAACTATAAATATTATTCAAAAGATGCAAAAATCTTTGTGCTTGATTTTGAAAAGAAAATGCTCTCTTATGCAAAAGATTCTATTCCTAAAAAAAGATTAAAAAATTATAAATTTATTCATGCAAACGCTCAAAGACTTTCAAAATTCAAAGACAATTATTTTGATGCAGTGGTTGTTGTATTTATTTATTGTTGTTCTGTTCCAGATCCAGTGTTTGCCTTGAAAGAAGCGAGACGTGTTTTAAAAGATAAGGGAAAATTAATTGTTATTGTTCATGTAAGAAGCAAAAACAAAATATTATATTTTCTTCAGTATATAATGGAGCCATTTAGTAAATGGATTATCGGTTCTGATATGACAAGAAAAACAAAAGAAGACGTTAGGGAAGCCGGATTTAAAATAAATAAGGAAATTACAACTGGCGGTGGTGATATTTTCAAGGTTTTTATTGCAGTGCCGGATAAGTTAGATAAAAAATGAAAAAATACAGAACAGGAAATTTTTAAGATACGGAAAACAAGAATTTTCCGTCTCGTTAAAAACAGGAAAAATTTAAGATGAAAGACAGGGAAGTTTTTACCTCTCAAATTCAGGAAAAATTTAAGATGAATAAAATTGTTTTTAATGAAGATGATTCTGCATTGAAGGTTATTATAAAAATTTTAAGCAGACAGAAATACCGGATTACTGCAATAATTAGCGGAGTTGTTTTGTTCTTAGTTTTGTATTATCTTTTTGTTTCTGCTATTACAAACAACGACTTAAAGATTTCAATAGACATGGATGGAAAAATTTATGTTGGCTGGAGTTTGTTTAACGCCGCAGTCATCGCATTTTTATCTGGAATTATTTTAGCTATGATTATATTCAAGTTTGAATCATATAGAAATCTCAGCGGAAAAGGAATTTTTGGGTTTATAGGAACTGGAATTTCGGCATTTGGTTTTGGATGCCCGACGTGCGGGGCATTTTTATTTGGATTGTTTGGAATGCCTCTGGCTTTGATGTATTTTCCTTTCAGAGGAATTGAGTTGCAGATTGTTGGAATAGTAATACTTTTAATCTTTATTTACTTAACAGCTAAATCAATAAAAGGGGTTTGCAAAATCAAAATCCTGTCTAAATAAAAGCCAAACATTTAAATATACATATGTATTGAGTTACCATATGATAGATAAGCACACACATAATTTAAAAGAGAGAGAAATTTATGGAGCATACAAAATATTTTTTGGAACGTTAGTTTCAGAATCAAGATTGAAAATTATAAATTTATTGAGAAAAGGAAGAAAAAATGTTTCGGAGATTATTAAGGAACTGGATATGGAACAGACAGGAGTTTCTCATGATTTATCTAGATTAAAAAAGTGTGGATTTGTAATAAATGAGAAAAGTGGAAGATATATTTATTACAAATTAAATAAGAAGACAATTAAACCACTAATGAATTTAATAGACAAACATATGTCTCAATATTGCATTCATATATTAAAAAAGAAAAAAAGGAGGTAAAAATAAATGGCACAGAAAAAAGATATAAACGCAACTGGAATAGCTTTGGCATTAACTTTTGGAATAATCAGCATTGTTTGCTTATTGTTGGTTTTGGCTTCGCCGACATTTGCTTTAACTCTGTTTGGCTCTTTTATGCACGGAGTTGATTTAACAAGCATAGCTATAACTCCAACAATCGGAGGAAAAACATTGCTTGGACTAATCGCAGCACTAGTTGGTGGTTATGTAATTGGAGTAATCTTTGCCGCATTATATAACAAATTTGCAAAATAAAATTAAATTATAAGTGCAGCAGCAAAAAATGGTAAAAGGAATAGAATACCTTGATAAGAAATATCTTTATTGTGAAATATGTAAATTAATATATAAAGATAAAATATGGGCGGAAAAATGTGAAGAGTGGTGCAAAAAAATGAATCCTGTAACTTAGAAATAACTAAATATGCTATTAATAAAAAAGATGAAAAGGAGGGAAAAAAGTAAAATGACAAGAATTGTAAAATTTGAAGAAAAAAGCCCTGTAGAAATAAAAGTTGGCGGAGAAAGCAAATGGATTTGTAAATGTGGGTTAAGTAAAAATAAGCCATTCTGTGATGGCTCGCATAAACTATGTAGCGATGAGGAAGATGGAAAATTGTATGAATATGAAAATGGAAAAAGAATAAAAGTAAAAGTGCAAAATAAATCTAAAAGAGAATAAATAAAAATGAGTTTATTCAGAAAGAAATGTGAATATTGTAGAGAGAAAATTGAGAATGGAAAAGAAGTATTTAGAGAGGTAAAAGACCCTGTTTTTGTTGGAACAAAGAGAAAAAGTTTTTGTTGTGAAAGCCACGCGAATAAATATGAAGGAGAAGTTAAAAAAGCAAAAAAATGCGGAAATAGTTGCTGCGGTTAAAATAAGAGAATGGACATAAAAAATATATTCAAAAAAATAAAGCAGAATCATTGGTTAATGATGATTGTCTGTTGTGCAGTTCCCTTGATTATATTAATTGTTGCAGTTTATATCTTTGGTTTAAGTAATAAGTATTTGTTTTGGTTTATACTTTTGCTCTGCCCAATACTGCATTATTTTATGACCAACAAATTCTTGCGTCAATCTTCCGAATTTGAGAGTGCTCAGAAATGCCACACCAACAGCATTTCTGACATGAGAGATATGCATGGAAAACATGAAAAAAATAGTTTAAAATAAAACAAAGAATATAAGAAATAATGAAAAAGATATATAAAATTGAAGGAATGCACTGCGTGGGATGTGCAAATAGCATAGAACGAGCTGTTAAAAAAATAAATGGAGTTAAAAGTGTTAGAGTAAATTTCGCAGTAAATAGATTGTATGCAG